>Ga0192647_100806_pt1 | contig 21670 bp, 17 predicted proteins | sample LauGreFa1BDMLBSN_2_FD_133046 | JGI IMG/M metagenome (GOLD analysis project Ga0192647, IMG submission 133046) | Freshwater lake microbial communities from Lake Michigan, USA - Fa13.BD.MLB.SN - reassembly | ecosystem: Environmental > Aquatic > Freshwater > Lake | place: Lake Michigan, USA...
GATGGTGCTACTGGAGCAACTGGATTTAATGGAAGTACTGGTGCTACTGGATTAACTGGTGCTACTGGTGCTACTGGTATAGATGGTGCTACTGGTGCAACTGGGTCTACTGGAGCTGTAGGATCAACAGGGGCAACTGGTACCACAGGAGCTACGGGCTCAACAGGTGCAACAGGATTAACTGGTGCAACTGGTCCACAGGGTTCTTCAAATAGTTTATTTTATTATCAAGCTAATACAGGAAGTACAAGTGGAGATCCTGGTAATGGCTTTTTGTTATGGAACAATAGCTCACAAAAAGATTCAACATCAATCAATATAAGTGCATTAACAGAAGACGCCACAGATATTACTATCTTTTTAAACTTGCTAGTAACAGGGGAAAAATTTGTAGTTCAGGACAGAAATGCCGCAACCAATTTTCAGATTTGGCTTATTTCTTCTTCGACTACTAATAATACAACATACTGGACAATTCCTGTTACATTAGATTCGTCTTCAGGAACAGGAACAACTAATTTTGCAAACAATCATGAACTATTTGTATCTTTAGTTAAAGGAACTCAAGGTTCAACTGGGTTCACAGGTGCAACTGGAGCTACAGGGGTAACTGGTGCAACAGGCACAACTGGAGCAACTGGCAGCACAGGTGCTACTGGGTTAACTGGAGCAACAGGAGCAACAGGATTAATTGGAAGCACAGGGGCTACTGGGTTAACCGGGTCTACAGGAGCAACTGGACTAACTGGTTCTACAGGAGCAACTGGACTACCTGGAGGCACTGGCGCTACAGGTTTAACTGGTTCTACAGGGGCGACTGGCTCTACAGGAGCAACTGGACTAACTGGCTCTACAGGAGCAACTGGACTAACTGGGTCTACAGGAGCAACTGGGTCTACAGGAGCAACTGGATTTACTGGCTCTACAGGAGCCACTGGATTTACTGGCTCTACCGGAGCCACTGGTTCTACAGGAGCAACTGGATTTACTGGTTCTACAGGAGCAACTGGACTAACTGGTTCTACAGGAGCAACTGGTCTAACTGGAAGCACTGGCGCTACAGGTTTAACTGGTTCTACAGGAGCAACTGGATTAACTGGTTCTACAGGAGCAACTGGATTAACTGGTTCTACGGGAGCAACTGGATTAACTGGGTCTACAGGAGCCACTGGCTCTACAGGGGCAACTGGATTGACTGGCGCTACAGGTACCACAGGTGCTACAGGTACCACAGGTGCTACAGGTACAACTGGTGCTACTGGACTAACTGGTGCAAGCGGCGCAACTGGCTTAAGAGGTTCTACCGGTGCTACTGGTGCAACAGGCACAACTGGTGCAACTGGTTTAACAGGGTCGACTGGTTTAACAGGTTCAACTGGAGCTACAGGGGTTGTTGGTCCACAAGGAACACAAGGTACCACAGGTGCTACAGGTGTAGTTGGCCCACAAGGTTCTACTGGAGCTACAGGTGTAGTTGGTCCACAGGGCCCACAGGGTGCAACTGGAGCTACAGGTGTAGTTGGTCCACAAGGAACACAAGGTTCTACAGGTGCAACTGGAGTTGTTGGTCCACAGGGTGCAACTGGATCAACTGGTACAACGGGTGCAACAGGAACAACAGGGGCGACAGGGTTAAGAGGGTCTACAGGCGCAACAGGTGCAACTGGAGTTGTTGGCCCACAAGGAACACAGGGGTCAACTGGAGCTACAGGGGTTGTTGGTCCACAAGGAACACAAGGGCCACAGGGGTCAACAGGTGTAGTTGGTCCACAGGGGCCACAGGGTTCTACTGGTGCTACAGGGGTTGTTGGTCCACAAGGGCCACAGGGTGCAACAGGTGTAGTTGGTCCACAAGGAACACAGGGGTCAACAGGTGTAGTTGGTCCACAAGGAACACAGGGTTCTACTGGTGCTACAGGTGTAGTTGGTCCACAAGGAACACAGGGGTCAACAGGTGCGACTGGTGTAGTTGGTCCACAAGGGCCACAGGGGTCAACAGGTGTAGTTGGTCCACAAGGAACACAGGGGTCAACAGGTGTAGTTGGTCCACAAGGAACACAGGGGTCAACAGGTGCGACTGGATTTAATGGAAGCACTGGGGCAACTGGTCCTAGCACTGCAATAAATGCTACAGCAGTTAATTCAGGTACATTTTTTCCAGTGTTTATTGGTGCTGCTGGGTCTAATCAAACGCCTAATGTGAGAACTGCATCTACCGCATTTACTTTTGATGCCACAAATAATTTGCTCGGTGTTAGCTCGTTAGTTGGACCAAATGTAAATGTTAATATTTTAGCAGGATCATTTACAACAACCATAGATAATACTGGTAATATTGTGTTACCAGGTAATATTGCTAAAACTACAAGTAATAATGTAAGCAATATTGGAACAAGCGGCAATTGGTGGAATACTGTATTTGCAACAACTATGTTAACTGGTAATTTAAGCACAGGTGCTTCAGGCACTGTTGGCAAAATTACTGGTACTTGGCAACTTAATTCTGGTTCAGTATTACAGGCTACTTATGCTGACCTTGCAGAAAAATATTCAGCAGATGCTTATTACGAACCAGGCACAGTTTTGGTGTTCGGAGGCAATCAAGAGGTAACTATTTCTAATAATGATATGAGCTATCAAGTTGCAGGTGTTGTTAGTACTAATCCAGCGTTCGTGCTAAATTCCAATATTTTTACAACTTACATAGTTGATCTAGCACTAATTGGGCGAGTTCCCACTAAAGTATTGGGTCCAGTAAAGAAAGGAGACTTGATGGTTTCTACTTATAATGGATTAGCAAGGTCTGAAAATAATCCAGCAGTGGGAACAGTTATAGGTAAATCTTTAGAAGATTTTAATAGTAATACTATAGGAACAATTCAGCTGGTAGTAGGTAAAAATTAATGAATATACGAGGCTGTAATCTGCAAGGTTGCACTTTTAATGCGGGAGTTCTTTATAATAAAGTTCTTGGTTCAGTGGCACCAAGCTTAGGTGCCTCAGCAGCAAGTTGGCCGCCAACTGGATGGATAAGTTTGCAAAATGCTAGTGCAGATGACGCTTTTCTAACACTAAATTTTTTAGATTTTTCAGATTGGACAATTAATAGTACTAGTTATGGTACTTTTTATGTAGGTTCTAATAGCTATATAACTTTCGGTAGTGGTTACACTGAATGGAGCGGATTAAGTGCATCCAACCCTGCCTTAAATAAAATAATGATAGGGCCTGCTGATTATTCCTATCAACGAGTGGCATATAAAAATTTTATTGGTGCAACATTAGTTAGGTTTGAGGGATATAATAGTGCAGGTGGAATTGCTCCAGGTTCTTCCAATATAATATACGAATTTATGTTGATGAGCCCTACAAGATACTTTACTAGAAGATCGGCATTTGCATTGAGAATGGGGAATGCAGCCAATACGGGCAGTACTTTGTTTGGAATTTACAACACTACTACAGCTTATGCCACAACTACTTTAGCTCAAAATACTAGTTATGTTTTTGAAGCTGACAATAGTTCTGGCACTGCTTGGACAATTTATACAGGTTATAATGTAACATATTGAGTACTAAAATGATAACTTATACATACGAAAAACCTATTGAAGATATAACTGATACAGATTTGGATTTTTCATTAATATTTACAGATGGTGAAAAAATACATTTGGACAGTGTGCCTGTTCCAAGACTTGAAGACAACTCTGTTAATGTGCCAGAACTAGAACTAAGAATTACGAATTTAAACGAATATGTTTTAAATAAATTTGGTGATCATTTTTAAAATCTTAGCCTATTAATAGTTTATAAATATAAAAATATATTCTATTGAACATGACATACAAGATTTGTCAAACTATATTTTCAACTAATCGTATCCCATACTTACAAAAAACTCTAGAAAGCCAACGCTTAATTGATACCACTGGATGTGAGATTACTAAGATTTTCTTTGATGACTATCCTAAAGATAGAAATGATAGATATTTAGAAATAGTAGTCAAAACACATGGTTACAATAATGTGGTTTTACATACAGAAAATCAAGGTATATCCAAAACTTGGCAAGAACTTTTTAACTATATTAAAAAACAAGATTATGATTATATTTGGCACCAAGAAGATGATGCTGAAATTTTACACCCATTTCGTTTAGTTGATTTTATTCATATATTGGAAAATAATAAACAATTTAGCCAAATACAATTGAAACGAAATAATTGGTACGACTTCGAAACAGAACCTATTGGACCTAAAGATAATGATATTATTTTCAACAACTATAGAATAGAACATGGAAATCCATATTTTTGGATGATGTCATCATTATATCCAGCATGGATTGCTAAGGAGTTTGACCACACAATACATAATGGCTATCCTAGTGAAGCTAGCATTGCTAATTTTTTATTACAAAAAAATGGCTCGTCAGTTGCATTGGTTAAAACTATGAGTGGTGAACATATGGTAAATCACTTTGGGGAATATACACGGGGAACAAGACTTGCAAAAGGTGATTTAGGCTGGGAAGCATTTGTAAATTACGACCCGAATCTAAACTATGATTCTAAATCAGGACAACTATATACTGAAAAATGATTGTAAATTTAATTATCACAGACGATTTTTACTCTAATGCAGATAATGTAAGGACTTTTGCATTAGAACAAGAGTTTAATATATCAGGCAACTGGCCTGGACAAAGAACTAAAAGTCATTTAACGACTGATACAAAACAAGCTATACAAACATTGTTATACCCACATGCAGGTAAAATTACAGACTGGCATGATCAAGATGGATTAACTGGTAGTTTTCAACTTACATATGCGACTGATAGAAGTTGGATACATACTGATAATTTTAATACTTGGGCCGGTGTTCTTTATCTTACTCCTAATGCACCTGTTTCAGGTGGCACTGGTATATATAGATTTAAAGAAAATTTAGCATGTACTAGTCTAGAAATGCCAGATAATTATTATGGCCAAGATATGACAAAATGGGAATTAGTGGATAAAGTGGGCAATAAGTTCAATAGATTAGTATTATACCGCAGTAATTTATATCATATGAGTATGGATTATTTTGGACATTCTAAAGAAACTGGTAGATTGTTTCAACTTTTCTTTTTAGACACAGAAAATTAATCTTTTACAGTTTGTAAGATTTTTAAATTTTGTAATTTTAATTTACTATTAATCGTCATTGCCAAACCAGGATGAATTGGTTTAGGCAAATCTTGTAATTTAACCCAACAGTATCCTTTATGCTCTCTGTTAAGTTCAGGAACAAATTCTTGTTCTACTTTAACTAGAAATGTATAGTATGCAAAGTCTTTGTTTTTACTTTCGTATTTGTCAACATTAATATATTTTGCGCCTTGTATTTCGCCGCCTAATTCTTCTTGTATTTCTCGTATTAAAGCTTGTTTAATGTTTTCTTGAAAATCAACTTTCCCCCCAACAATGCCCCAAGTATTAGTATACTTACCCATACTACGCAAAAGAAACAAATATCTATCTGTAGATATACAATAGATTAGGGCACCACAACTTATAACACTAGCTGCCATTTCCCTGCCTCATAATACCCTTGGTAACTTTTTTGCCATTGAATGCCGTCCCATTCATATTGAATTCCAGTTGTGATATTAGTCATATATTGCCTTGCTGCTACTAAACTGCTATTAAAAGCTACAAACCAGTGATTACCGTTATACTGAATAATATCATGTTTTTTTGCTACTAAAGGTGTACTATCTGCCCCAAACCAATTATAAGTTGGCTGTACTTCTGGTGTAGAATAATCATTTACTAACAAATACCTTGTGCCATTGGCTAATGGTTGCAAATCTCTATTAGGTCTTTCTACTGTGGGATCAATTATTGCATTTACAGGAGGCAAAGTATTAGCAGGAACAGTATCTACATCTATATTATATATCAATGCTGCATCATCAGTAGGATTATATGCCACAGTGCCTACTATTTCACCACCTGTTTTAGTTTCTAATTTAATTTGACTAATTCCATCTTGTAATGAGCCATATACATTAATTAAATTACGCCACTGTTGGCGCTCACCATTGGCTTCTTCTGTAATAGAATTGAACGATATAATATCTCCTGCTGTGGCAGTAATATTTTTGTTTACTGTCACTACTTGACCATTTACAGAAAGTACAGTTACATTGACTTGGCCTATAGATTCTGTAAAATTGTAGAAATTACTTGTTACATTTACATTAGCATTCGCAGTTAATGTTAAACTTGTGTTACTGGTTATAGATGCTACATTTCCTATAAAAATTCCATTGGCGTTAAAAACGCTAGTTGCTACACTTAGGCCTTGTAAAAAGCTTGTGTTTACTCCATTTATTACCGGACTTGTATTAACACAAGTTATTGAGCCTGGGCCTCTAATACGCACACCATATACTTTCTGTCCTTCTTCTATGCCAATGGTATCAGTTAAGTGTAACAAAGTATTAGCAGAAACATTACTTGCAAATTTTTTAATTATATTTTGACCAAATTTAGACACCACATGTTCATTATACTTTACCAAAGTAAGTTGATTGTCTAAAAGTATTACACCATATTGTAACGGTGTGAAATATTGAGTGCTTAATAAATTAGCATTATCATAAATTGAATCATCTAAGTTACCTGCGGAATCAAAAATATTTGCAATAATTTTTTGTATAATTCCATATTTTTTAATTAGTGCTGGGCTATTAATAAAAATTGGAATTTCAAAAGTCAATGATGCAATGTCAATAGGAATATCTGTGCCTATTGGTATAGCTCTATTGCTAAATTGTACATCTGTTAATAACACATATGTTATACTACTCCAATCAATATAATTGTCAGTATTTTGTATTTCAAGTGCAGGGTTAAACAATGTGCATAGTTGTTCTAGCAATTGTAATTTTTGTTCTGTATTGCTAGTCCAAATATCTACTTTTAAAGTTAATTTATAAGGTACAGGCATTAAGCGTTCTACATTAAAAATATCACCTTGTTGAGTATTATAAGTGCCTGTGCTAGTATTATATTCCCTTTCTCTCAGTACCATTTTATTAACATAAGTGGGGTTTTGCACTCTGACTCTATCATAAGTAAAACCAGAAACATATACGGCCATTGCTGGTACTGAGTTTAAGTAATTTTCACTATTTTCTTTCAGGATATTGGCAACTTGCCTACTACTATCAGCATAAATTACTGGTACTCTTTGTAGTGTTGTAATATTTTCTCGATCTTTTCCAAATTGCACTTGAAAATTACTAATCATTCTTATAAATTGAATAATATATCTTCTTATCTGTTGATCGTAGAAAAAACTTTGTAAAGCCATAATAAATCCTTTAATTATCAGCCTTAGGCGTTAATGCCTTGCTAAGACTTTGTCGTGTTGGCATTGTTTGTCCGTCTGATGTAGTGAAAGTAGTATTGTTATTAACAAATATACTTCTTTGTGTTTGATTATTTGGTCCTGGTGTAAGTTCAGTTCTGACTTTATCTTCAATCTTAACCCAGCGTTTGCCATCAAATCTAAATAAACGATTAGGAACAAAATCTGTCCGTAATACATATGCTCCAATTTCAACTGTATCTGGAAATGATGTACCAGCTGTAACAGGCCAACCGTTGGGTGCAGTGCCATCTCCTGACAAATATGCAGGAACATTTGTGTCTGGAGTAGTTGGGTTTACATTACTGTAAGCATTGATACTATCAGCAGTAATTTGGGTATAATCTACTGTTCTGCCTGAAGGGTCGCCGGGTGCACCATCCGGATCTATTGGTTCAATATATAAACTATCTACATTGGTCCCACTCTTGGGTACATCTATTTCAGCTTGTCTAATAATTGCATCGTTAATTTCTATTAGTTTATTAAAGTTGCTCATTATATCAACAATTGGAGTATCAACATTTTCACTTGCTGCAATATTATTCAATATATCTTTATATTCCTGACTATTTACTAATGGTGTTAACTTCACTCGCCAAATATGTGGCCACCAAGTTGGGCTAAACCCCTCTGCTGCAAATTGTGCATCTTGTACCACATAAAATCGTTTCAATGCAGCAGGCAAATCGTCATTCAAGGGAAAATAATCTTTTCTATGAGGTAATTCTAACACATCACCTGATAATATTTTTCTACCTAAAGTCTGTACCATATCGTTTAAATGAAAATTCATAAACACAGTGTCTGGGCTTAAAAATATACCAAATTGTTTTAAGTCAAAGTCATTATCGCTTACAGTATAGATACCTCTCATTGAGTAAATACTTGTATCGTATTTTCTATCTCTATTTTCTAGGAACAAAAGGTCTTGTATATTTGTAATTTTTTCGTTAACATAGACTGGTTGTGTGCCATCGCGCCAACTTACATTAATGCTAGACCCTGTAACAATATTTGATGTTATATTACTGCTTATTGTAATAGTATTTGCAGTAAGATTGCTTAAAGTAATCACTGTATTTGCAGCAATTCCTACCCCAGTTACTGCCTGTCCAACTTCCATAGTTGCCACATTACTAAAACTTAGAACTCTAGTATTAGCATTTGCGGTTGTGGTAGTAAAATAGTAAGTGCCTTGTGGGTTTGGTCCTATATATTTGTGGAGATTTACTCCAGTTCCGCCCATGGTAAAAGTTTCGCTAATTCGGCTATCCAAATATTTGTAGTCATTGGTATGTCGATCACGCCATAAACTGATTCTAGGAATTTTAGTTCTCCACCTATAATAATATATATTTATAGAAAATTAGGTTGTATTTAAATGATAACTATAGTATAATTGTGCTCAATATTGAGTGGAGATAATGTTTTGGCTAAAATTAAAATTGACGGCAAATCAGTAAAACCCCGTAAATCTACAGTAAGAAGCCAATATGCTGCAGATGAAAAATATACAGGGACAGAACCAGTTTGGGATACCGAACGAGCATCTGCTATGTCCGATGCTGATTTTGATCATCATTTGCGTAAAAGTTTTAATTATTACAATTATCATTTTACCCAGCGTGAGCTTAAGAAACATGTGGTAGAATGGATGTTAACCGAATCTACCTTTAATGAAGATGATGTTAAAGTTTTCGAAAAAGTGCCAGATGCACAAATTCCCATGGTATTATGTAGTATTATTATGGCATATAAAGCAGGTATGCCGTTAAAAGAAAAGTTATCCAAATATGTAATCGAAACCATTGCGGGATTAATCACCAAAACAGACTTCAGCAGTCAGACTGGTACTCCACAAAAAAGTAAAAAACCTGTAGTTACAGCTAAACCTATCACCATTCAGGATAGGATTGCTGAAAAGACCAGTGAGCAGCTTGGTGATTTTGAGGGGGCATATGATGATATTATTAAGAAAATGCCCGGTAATTTTAAAGCATACGAGTATTTTGTAAAAAACAATGTGCCACAAAGTCAATTAGGCAAATTTGAAGAACTTATTTTATACCGCCAGCGAGAAATTCAAGCTGCGCAACAAGGCACAGATCCACAATTAGTTGAAGCATATAAACATTATAAAGCAGCCACCTATAAAGCACATCTAGCATTCTTTAAACAGTGTTTGGATGATATTGCCCAATACCGGTCTGTAAAACAAGCAACTAAAAAAGCAAGGGTAAAGAAGCCTACAAGTAAAGACAAGATTGTAAGTAAAGTTCAATACCTAAAAGAAGATAAAATTCTTAAGATGGTCAGTATTAATCCTGTGGATATTATTGGTGCAAAAGTATTATGGGTATATAATGTTAAAACACGCAAGTTGGGTAAATATCAAGCTGATGATATGGCAGAACTTGGGATTAAAGGCACCAGCATCATCAACTTTAATGTAATGACTAGTGTTGGTAAAATTATTAGGAAACCAACTGAGAAACTAAAAGAATTTATGAGAGCTAATAAAACTCAATTAAAGAAGTTTCTCAATGATATTAAAGCAACTGAAACTAAACTGGCTGGAAGAATTAACTCTGATACAATCTTATTGAAAGTAGAAACATAATAAATATGGTATATTGGGCCAATATTTATGACTAATGTTGTTATACAACCGAATCTACAAAATGATCTAAGCATAAGAACACAAAACTTGGGCGGGCCTGGTCCCATTAGCATAGAAAGTGCTATTGAAGCCAATTCGCAAATTCAAACATTAAATCAATTAAGAAACGATCTTACTGATTATATTCGTCTTAGATTAGGCGATCAAATGGTTGATGTTGAGTTAGACAAAGAGCATTATGATTTAGCTATTAAACAAGCATTAATTAAATATAGGCAACGGGCACAAAATAGCACAGAAGAAAGTTATGCTTTTTTAGATCTTTTGCCCGAAGTGCAGGAATACATTTTACCCAGTTATGTTCAAGAAGTGAGAGCTGTATATAGAAGGGGTATAGGTAGTGTAAGTGGAACTACTGCCAGCCAATTTGAGCCGTTTGCTTCAGGGTATTTAAACACTTATATGCTGGTAGCAGGACGAGTTGGCGGGTTAACTAATTATGAGTTTTTCGTAAGCTATCAAAAACTTGCTATGCGTATGTTTGGCGGTTTTATGAACTATACTTGGAATAGGGTCACTAAAAAACTTACACTAATAAGAAAGATTCCTGATTATGGGCATACTTTTTTTAATTTACAAAGTTTAACTGCCGCTGCTACCACAGTTAATAGTGTAATCACAATTACTTTAGCACAACCAGTAACAATGGCGCCAGGTGATAGTATTTACATACAAAATTGTCCTGTAGATGGATATAATGCACAATATATTTTACAAACAATTGATGGATCTGGTACAGTTTTAACAGTATTAGCAAATCAAAGTCTAGCAGCAACCAGTGTGACGGGAATTCAAATATCTGCCACACAAATATGGAGCCCAACAGTAGATGGGATAGGTAATACTGAAAGTGTTCTTTTACAAGTATACAATTACAAACCAGATAGTGTTATAATTAGTGACCCACAAGTTTATCCTTGGATTCAGGATTATGCATTAGCTATGTGTAAAGGTATGTTGGGCCAGGCAAGAAGTAAATTTGCTACTGTAGCAGGCCCACAGGGTGCGACACAATTAAATGGCACTGCATTAATACAGGAATCAGTTGCTGAGTTAGAAAAATTAGAAAATGACTTAAAGTTTTACACAGATGGTTCACAGCCTTTAAGTTTTGTTATAGGTTAATTCAATTAAGTAAGGATTTTCAATGATAGTTGGACTAGTTGGCCTAATAGGTAGTGGCAAAGACACCGCCGCAGATTTTTTAGTAGACAATTACAATTTCCAAAGAGAAAGTTTTGCTGGGCATTTAAAAGATATCGTTTCTATTGTATTTGGTTGGGATAGGGATTTATTGGAAGGTAGAACAGCAGAAAGTCGTTATTGGCGTGAGCAAGTTGACCCATGGTGGTCTAATAGATTAAACATGAATGTTACTCCTAGATGGGTATTACAGTATTGGGGTACGGAAGTTTTACGCAAAAACTTTCACGATGACATATGGATTGCCAGCTTAGAAAAGAAAATTACTAATAAAGGTGGCAATATCATAATTACTGATTGCAGATTTCCTAACGAAATCGCAGTTTTTAAAAAATTGCAAGCTAAAATTTGTAGAGTTATTCGTGGACCTGATCCTGAGTGGTTCAAATATGCCAAAATTTTTATGGCGGGGCATTATCATCCTTTATACGAAATGTCTAAAGATTTTATAGAACAAGCAAAGATTCATGCAAGTGAATATAGTTGGGCCAATACAGATTTCGATATGATTATAGATAATAACAGAGATATAAGTAATTTATATAGACAATTAATGGAAATAATAAAATAAAAAATAATTTGTTAAAACACTCCTATATGGGGTGTTTTTTTTGGGTTTTCCGATAAATATCTTTAAATGTAATAAAGGAAAACGATATGGCTGACCTTGTAAGTCCAGGCGTACAGGTAACTGTAATAGATGAAAGTAACTATGCACCAGCTGCAGTTGGGTCGGTAGCATATATACTTTTGGCTACTGCAGAGAACAAATACAATCCTAGTGGCACAGCATATGCTGCTGGTACGCTAGCTAGTAATGCTACAAAAATCTATACTATCACTAGTCAAAGAGAATTAGTGCAAACTTTTGGTAACCCAATATTTAAAACAACTGCGTCAGGAGCACCAATCAATGGTGACGAGCAAAATGAATATGGTCTTCTAGCAGCCTATAGTTTGCTAGCAGTAAGTAATCAAGTTTATATCCAAAGAGCTAATGTTAATTTAGCTGATTTAGGTGGTACTACTACTCGTCCAACAGATCCCCCAACCAATGGAACATATTGGTTAGATACTGTTGATAGTACCTGGGGTGTATATGAATGGAATGCTACTACACAGTCATTTACAAACAAATCAGTGTTAGTTATTAATAGTAGTGACGACATTGTTGGTCTTGCTCCAAATGCCAATATTGGCAATATTGGTGCTTATGCAGTAACAACAGTTACAGCACCATACAGAATTTGGCAAAAGACTTGGGATAATAAATGGAACTTTATTGGTAGCAGTAATTGGGTTACCAATGTGCCAACTGTTATTAGTACTAAAACATCAACAATTGACCCAGGCGATAATCAAACAATTTATATTAACGGCACAGCAGTGGCCATTACTACATCAATGACTACTGCAACTGCTATTGCAAGTGCAATTAATACTGCTACCCCAACTAATATTAGAGCTAATGTGTTAAGCACTGGTAATTTTGCTCTATTTACTACTGGTGCTACAGATGCTACTAGATGGGCAAATGTTTGGGGCGCAACTGATGATGCAAATACTGTTATTCAAAATATTGGACTAACTGCTGGCATTTTCAGAGGACCAACTGCAAATGTTGGACCATACACCAGCGTTCCAACATATGTTGGACAAACTAGTCTTACTGCAAATACAGGTAGACCAAGTGGTTCTATCTGGCATAAAACAAGTATTCAGGACAGTGGATTAACCACTGTTGTGAAGCGTTATAACAGCACTACCGAAGCTTGGGTAAGCCAAACTGTAAACGATTATGCAAATGTATTCACAGCTACATATGGTTTAGATCCTACCAATGGTGGTCAAAACATCTCTACTGGCACAGTGTTTACTCAGTATGATACTTTTGCCAATACAACAACTGGTATGCAGTTATGGTATAGATCTGGTGTAAATTCTACAGTAGGTACAGGAACAAGTAGTCCTACATTTACCAATCAAACTGGTAATACTTTTGTGATTACAACAAGACCTGTACTAACTAGCGCAGCAACACAAAGTTATACAATAACTGTCAGTGCAAATACAGCATCAGGCATTATTAATCCTGTATTAGCAGCAGGTATACCTTATATAAATGCAGGACTTAATGCAAGTGGACAATTGTTCTTTGAACACACTGCTGGCGGTGATATTGTAATAGATAAAGGTTCTAATATTGCTAATGCTGGTATTTCAACATCCGGCACAAATATTCATGCAGATCCTACTGGTACAGCCAATGTGTTTGTAATTAGCAATTGGGCCCCAATTGAAGATACAGATTATTATGTTGATAGTGCAGCACCAACTGTAAGTCCAGAAAACGGAACTCGTTGGTATTACAACACTCCAAGCAGAGTTGATGTATTAATTAATAACGGCAGTGCTTGGGTAGGGTATAAAACACTAACTAATGATGTCCGTGGTTATGATTTAAGTTTAACAGATCCCAACGGTGTAATTATTAGCAGTGTTGAACCAACTGAGCAATCAGATGGTACTGTATTAGAGTATGGTGATTTATGGTTAGACACTAGTGATCTAGAAAATTATCCAAAAATGTATCGTTATCAAAGTGTGAACGCTACAGACACTTGGATACAGATCAATAATACAGACAATACAAGTATAAATGGCATTTTATTTGCTGATGCTCGTTGGGCCACTGACGGTGATACAGATCCTATAACAGATGATATTCCTACAATTGTATCATTGTTAGAAAGTGATTATGTAGATTTAGATGCACCAGATCCTGACTTATATCCAAGAGGTATGTTGTTGTTTAATACCAGAGCAAGTGGATATAATGTAAAAGAATATAGATCTAATTACTTCACAACAGCAGCTTATCCTGGCGAATCATTACCCACTGTTGTATCAAGTTGGGTAAGTGTAAGCGGATATGAAGCTAGTGGTGTTGTTCCTAATTTTGGTAGAAAAGCACCAAGAGGAGTGGTAGTTGCAGCCTTAAAGAGTGCAATGGATAGCAGTGAAGCAATTAGAGAAGATAACAACTTCTTTAATATTATTGCTTGCCCTGGATATCCAGAATTAATGCCAAACATGGTTGCACTAAATGAGGAAAAAGATAATACTGCATTTGTAGTGGGTGACACTCCATTTAGACTAGCTGCAACAGGTACAGATATTCAAGCTTGGGCAACTAATTCTAATGGTGCCACTGCAACTGGGGAAGAAGGTCTAAATACCACAAGTCCATATGTTGGGGTGTATTATCCCAGTGGCCAGACTACTGATCCATTTACTGGAGTACCAGTAGTTGTTCCTCCAAGTCATGTAGTGTTAAGAGCATTAATTAAGAATGACACAGTTGGTTATCCCTGGTTAGCGCCTGCTGGTACTCGCAGAGGATTAATAGACAATGTGAGTGCAATAGGTTATATTGATGGTCAAAGTGGTAGATTTATTAGTGTTGGTATAAATCAAGGCTTACGAGACATCATGTATGAAAACAAAATTAACCCATTAACAGTATTGCCAGGAACTGGCTTATTAATTTATGGTCAAAAGACATTATCTGCTACACCAAGTGCATTGGATAGAATTAATGTTGCAAGGCTAACAAATTATTTAAGAACACAACTTAATATTGCAGTTAGACCGTTCTTATTTGAACCAAATGATCCTATTACTAGAAATGCTGTAATTGCTATTGTTTCTAGTATATTAAATGATCTAATTGCTAAACGAGGTATTACTGATTATCTAGTAGTGTGCGATACAACAAATAATACACCAACTCGTATAGCACAGAATCAGTTATGGGTAGATGTAGCAATTCAGCCAACTAAGGATGTTGAGTTTATATATATTCCAATTAGGCTCAAGAATCCTGGCGAGATCCAAAGTGGTAATTTAGCATCGGCGGCGGCCGTTGGAACAGGAGCATAATAATATGGCACAATCTTCATTAAAAAACTTTACAGTATACTTAGGTGGTAACCAAAGTGCCAGCACTGAAGGTATACTTATGCCAAAACTCAAGTTTAGATATAGGGGAACCTTTCTAAACTTTGGAGTAACTAATCCTAAAACAGAACTTACAAAACAATTAGTTACTTTTGCTAGACCAAATGTTAATATGAACCCTGTTACTATACCTGTGTATAATAGTATGATTTACCTAGCAGGTAGACCAACTTGGGAACCAATACAAATTGTCTTACGAGACGATGCTGGTGGTAATGTAAGCAGACTGGTTGGCGAACAATTACAAAAACAATTCGATTTCTTAGAACAAGCTAGCGCAAGTTCAGGTATTGATTACAAGTTTGTAAGCAAACTAGAAATGTTAGATGGCGGAAACGGCACAGTTGAACCAGTAGTTTTAGAAACTTGGGAATTATATGGTTGCTTCTTGGCCACAGTGAACTATGGTGATGCTGATTATGGCAGTAATGATCCAATGACTATCACTTGTCAAATTAGGTTTGACAATGCTTTACAAACTTCTAACCCAGGTGGTGTAGGTACTCCTGTACCAAGAGAAAGAGGTAGAACAATTACTGGCTAAAGTAATAAGAAAAACCTTAAAAGCTCGCTCAGCGAGCTTTTTTTATGACTAAATAAATTTATGGCCTCACTATATAATGCAGATTTAAAACCAATTGGTTCAAATGTAAAAACACAACCATATCAACATGCTACTAGACTTTTTGTGGCAGATAATTTACGCCTTGCTCCTAAACAAAGCTTTTTATATTATGTTGTACTGAATATAAACCAAAGTGTAACAGCAGGGTTAACAAGTATGATAGGTGCTAGTACTAATGCAATTAGCAGCCAAAGTATATTTGAACAATATGAAGCTGGGCTAATGATAAAAAGAATAGATCTCCCTAAATTTTCTATTAGTAATAAAACTTATAATGCTTATAATAGGAAAAATATTGTTACAAATGCTATTAGTTATGATCCAATTAGTGTATCGTTTCATGATGATGCAGCAGATGTAGTGAATAAATTTTGGAATGATTATTATACCTATTACTATAGAGACAGTGACTATAATTCAGAATTATATGGTGTACCACATAAGTATGATTCAAGACTAAGATCTAAGTGGGGTTTTACCCCAATTAATAGACAATTAATACCGTTTCTTAGAGATATTCAGATTTTTAGTTTACACAATAAACGATTTACTGAATATAAACTAATTAATCCTATTATAACTGCATGGCGTCATGGCACACATGACTCTGCATCTAATAATGAAACAATGACAAATTCCATGACCATTGCTTATGAAACAGTAAAATACAGAGTAGGTACTGTAAATCCTGTTGATGTAAATGGGTTCAGTATATTACATTATGATACTACTCCTAGTCCAATTAGTACTAGCACAACTAACATCTATAGTGGAGCAGGACTAATTGGTGCAATAGGCACAGCAGGTAGTCAAGATTTAGCAAGGCCAGACGGGCAAGGAAGTGGCAGAGGGCTATTTAGTGATATACTTGGTGCATATAATTTATACAAAAATATTAAAAATATAGATTTTAGATCAGCAGCACAATTAACAATTGGACAATTTGGTGCTAGTGCTATAAATGGTGCATTAAATGGCAGTTTGACTGGACAAATTTTTCCAACTGCAGGTGGCACTCCTGGTTTCGGAGTCGGTGGGTCAAGTGTAGTAGGAACAAATCCAAGCATTGGTAATAGTCCGTATCCTAACTCAGTACAAACAACAGTGGGAGGAGCAACTACTACTTTAGCAACTGGGGCAGCGATTAGTGTTGGTGGAGCAGCTATATCACAAGCACAAGCTGGCGTAGAACGGGGATTACAAACAGATACAGTGCAAAATTCACCTTTTGGCCCTACAGTTGGACAATTGGGTGCAGGTATATTTGGAATACCATTTAATGCACAGACTGGACAGCCCAATGTTGGGTCCAACCAAGTTTTAACTTTACAAAATGGTACTTTTGTTCCTAGTACATTTAGTTTAACATCTAATGGTTTTAATCCAGGCAATGTGAATCAGAATTTAGCAAAACCCCCAGAAATTTTTAACGGACAATCTGGCTATCCAGTTACTTTAAGAAGTTATGCAGATGGAAGTAGTGTAGCTTTTGATAACAACAATAATGTTCTATACACAATTCCTGCAGGATCACAAGCTTATACTCCACAACAATTAGATCAAATAAATGCAAATGCTATGAGATCATTAAATGTCAATGTTGAAACTGGGACTAGATTTATTACTGATCCAAATACAGGCGTAGTTACAGCAGTAGGTGGAACAACTGCAGTAATAAGTAATGGTATTTCCCAGACATTGGGTGCAGTTGGTGGTGTTCTAGCTGGACAGAAAGTATATGAAACTTTAGCTAAAACAGGATTAGGTAAATCATTCTTGGGGCAAATAGTGGCTGGAGGAATAAGTGCAGGAGCAACCGCCGGTATTTATAGAGCTACAAATAATTTATTACAGCCTATTGTAAACACTGGAGTTGGCGCAATAGGTCAGGTATTTGATTCAGCAACAAGAAGTATAAGAAATTTAACCAGCACTTGGAGTGGAACAGGCGGATACGATCCCAAAAATCCTACTGTAAATTTAACATCCAAAGTAGAAAATCCAGATGGCTCTATAAGTTACAATTATGTAGATGGGACACAGCGTACAATTGATTTAGAAGGAGTTCAAACAGTTACTAAATCAGGCAATAATGCAGGACCTGGTGGATTTTGGGGCGATGACGAATCTTATGTTGCAACAAGTCCTGCAGGTGCTCCAATTGTTGACAGGAATTTTAATTCTGATCAAACTGTGGAAGCCGATATACAAAGTGCGAATTTAAGTTCATACGATGTAAGTTCTGATGAATAGCAGAAGATATAAGAAATACATGGAATGCCAAATAAGATCATAGACAATGACACAACTTACAACTCAACCAACAGTGACTAACCCTACAACAAGATTTTTTAACAACATATATAATCCTGTAGTAGGGGTAAGTCAAAACATAAATGATGCAATATATAGTTATTTTGAGCAATATACGCAAAATAAGGAAAGTGCAAAAATACTCACACAAGTAGTAATTAGCACAGCACAAGAACAAAATTTAGACCCTTTAGTTGTTTTAACAGACTTCCAAAAATTGGATAATAATGAATTAAATGCATATCTAGCTTTATTTTTAAATTTAAGTAGAGTACCTACAAGTTTATTGGGGGTTAAAGTTCCGCCGGTAACAAATCCATATATCTCAAGATCTATATTATTTTAAATGTTAAAATTTGCTCAGGGAAAATATAAAATTAAAAACCCAAACAAATATGTGGGTAAAGGTCAGCCTACTTATAGAAGCAGTTGGGAAGAAAAGTTTATGACCTTTTGTGATACAAATCCTGCAATTTTAAAATGGGCTAGCGAAGCAATACAAATCCCATATAGAAATCCATTTACAAACAAAAATACAGTATATGTGCCTGATTTTTTTATTTTATATGAAGATAAAGATAAAGTTAAACATGCTGAAATAATAGAAATAAAGCCTAAAAATCAAACGCTTATTGAATCTGCAAAATCAAATAAAGACAAAGCTGCAGTAATATTGAATTTACACAAATGGCAAGCAGCAAAGGCTTATTGTGCTGCAAATGGTTTAGTGTTTCGTGTTATCAATGAGAATCATATATTTCAAGGTACAAAATAATGACAAAAAAATTAGAAGACCTGTTCAATTTGCCTAATCAATCAGACTCAGCTGAAGATATAGCAACTACAGAAAATTTTATTAAAGAACAGCAGCAAACTTTGGTAGATGTAAACCTCGCTATAGACAAAATAGATGTAGCTTTGCCTAGTGTTAGGGATCTTGAAGCCAGTGATCACGAATTAGATGAGCTTGCAACTTTAGCTAAAGACAAATTCAATGACTTAATGGATTTAGGTATGAGTGTTGAGTCAAGGTTTAGTGGTCCAATTTTTCAAACTGCAGGAGTTTTATTGGGTCATGCAATTACTGCAAAACAAGCTAAATTAGATAAAAAATTGCGCATGGTTGACTTACAAATTAAAAAATTAAGATTAGATCAAACCGCTAAAAACAACGAGCAAGACGCCCCAATAGAGGGGGAAGCAGTGTTATTGGATCGTAATAGTCTTTTAAATAAGATCCTAAATAAACCACAATAATTTAATTTTCCGATAAATAGATAATAATAGGATCGTTTATGAAAAGTTTTAAAACATATTTGACTGAAAGTCATAGAACATATGATTTTAGGATCAGACTAGCAGGCGAATTGCCTAAAAATTTTAATAATAGACTTAAGACTGTATTAGAGGCATATAATCTTATCAGTACAGAAAATGTAAAAAGATTGCCTATACAGGAAAGTCCATTATTTCCAAATGCTGGGCCTGTCGAAGTTAATGTAGTTGATGTTAAGCTTCAATATCCATGTACAGATGATCAGTTAATAGGATTAATAGCAGAACAACTTAATATTCATCAAAGTTGTTTACGAATTACTCCTGTAAATAGTCCTTTCGAGCTAGCATTAGAAGGCAAAGAAAAAAGCAATTTATCTGGCGATGTAGTTTTATCCAAAGATGAAATGGTTGCAGAAAAACCCGACAAAGATTTAGTTGGTGATGCTCGTATTCCTTCACTAATTAAGGAATTAGAAGAAACAAGAAAATACGAATACAGTATTCCTGCAGGCGGCAAAAGCCCAGAAGGCAAAACCACTAATAGTGTACCTTTAGGAAACATGAGTCCAATTGGTAGTCGTCAGAACAAAATCCCTAGCCCAGTTAAAGGAAATTAAGATGAACGCAGATTTTTACAAATTAGTAAGGACTTTGGATGGTTTAAAAGAAGATCCTACAGACACTAAACAATTAGAAAATGGTAAGTCTTTATTAAAAGAAAGTGAAGAGGTCTTAAAAGAAAAAGCAGTAAGCCAAGCCCAACAAAAATTTATGGGTATGGTTCATGCTGCACAGAAAGGCGAAAAACCTGCAAGTCCTGAAGTAGCTAAAGTTGCCCAAGATATGAGTCATAAAGCTGCGAAAGATTATGCAAGCACAAAACATAAAGGATTACCTAAGAAAGTTAAAGAAGGTCAAGTATGGCGTCCAGGTATGACCCCGCCCCCTAATCCAGATATGGGCAGTTCTTTAACTCCAGGGGAACAAAAAAGAGTTGTCACTCCTCAAGGACCAGAAGGGGTTCAACAGCCGTATTTGCCCAGTCAACCTAAAAAACCGGCTCCGGCTGCTCCTTCTACAGCGCCTAAAAAGACCAGTGAATTAGATCTGGATACGCAAATTGCAGAAACTTCGTTAGAAGAATATGGATATGGATCAACATTTTTTGTTGTTGCTCCAGGCAATAAACCTGAAATGTTTACAAATCAAAAAGATGCAATGCAACGACAACAAGCGTATGCCAAGCAAGGCAAAACAGCTAATATTCATTTGAATAGCCCAGAAGGTAAGATTATAGCAAGCTCTGATGAATCTATGCGAGCAAAAGATATGGAAAGAATTGCAGCATATCGTGCTAATAGGCAAACAGAAATAGACAATGAGCTAGATGCATATTTGCAGTACAAGAGACAACAATCTATTAAGAAAGGACAACAAGCCGCTAGAGATAGAGCTGATGCTGAGGTATATCAATTAGGCGCTGGTAGAAGAATTAACCCTACTGATCCTGAAGATAAATTGGGTATGTCTGGAATCGTTAAAAATTTAGAAATGCAAGAAGGCAATAAAGAGCAAAAAGTTAAAAAATCGGATAGATTACCTATCTATCAGGAATCAACAAGATATAAAACTATTAATAATCTTATAAGAGAAGAATTTGATTTAGATGATTTGGATCAAAATGGATTAAGTTTGGAAGAGAAAGATATTAAAGCAGCATTAGGTGATCAGTTATTTAATGAACTGCAAGCTGTTAAAAATGGTGAAGCAGATATAAGTGAAAACTTAAAAGATGCTTTGTTTAATTACTATAAAAATTCTGGTGAATTGCCTCCAGAAATTAGGCAAGACGAGAATGATGTTAGTGAGTATATAGCAGATAAAATTAATTCAATGAAAACAAATGATTCATCTGACAGATTGTCTGTAAGTGAAGATAGAAAAGTATCTGGTACTAGATATGGCGGTGGCGCACAACAAGATGATGAAGAAGAAGGTGAAGGGACAGACAAGAAACCAGCACAGCCTGAAGTAAAAAGAGGCCGTGGTAGACCACCTAAAGCTGGAAGTCAAAGTACTAACCCAGAAGAAAAAAGAAAACAAAAAGATAGAGAAGAAGC
>Ga0192647_100813_pt1 | contig 21498 bp, 19 predicted proteins | sample LauGreFa1BDMLBSN_2_FD_133046 | JGI IMG/M metagenome (GOLD analysis project Ga0192647, IMG submission 133046) | Freshwater lake microbial communities from Lake Michigan, USA - Fa13.BD.MLB.SN - reassembly | ecosystem: Environmental > Aquatic > Freshwater > Lake | place: Lake Michigan, USA...
AACTTCACCTTTAGATCGCTTTTCGATGTCTCGGAAGAGTTCTTGGATGAGCGCCTGTTTTCGTTGCGGAATAGGTATTCATTTCGCTCTTATCAAGCAATTGGATTAATGATTCTTCTCATGATTGCCGTCTTAAACTTCTCAAATCTGGACCCTTCGCGGCTCTGGCTTCCGGCTATTTCTACATATGCCTCACTCCCATATTTGTTTCTTGGTTGGCAAGAAAAGAACTTCGATTAAGGAGAATGCAGATGACTAAAAAGAACAAGTTCTATTGGATGGAAGGAACAACAAAGAAAGAAATTGAGGGACTGCTTAACAACAAGAACTTTGAATGGTTACGGGCTCAGCAGAATCGACGTATCTTGGTTGTGATGCATTCAATCGTTTTGGCGATACTTGCCATGGGAAGTTATTACCAAGAGTTCAAAGCTTGGTTTGGCCAATTCAGCCTATGGCCTCTGCTGGTAATGATTATGGTGGGGCTTCTCGCTGTAACTGGCTTTAGCCTGCTTCGAGTAAGTGTTCGCGGCATAGCTGAAGCGCCCGATGAATTGCTGGACGAGCGACAGAGATCAGTGCGAAATTCAAACTATCGATATTCCTACTTGATATTGGGTTATGTTGTCATTGCCTTTATGGCGCTACTTGCCATCGGGACCGATGTGCGCCCCTTTGGTGAAAACCCTGGAGATGCCGGATTTATCTACATAGCCTTACTCATGACCATGGCCTCATTGCCATCAATGGTTTTGGCCTGGCGCGAAAAGGACATTTAGGTGAGCACTTTTCTGGGGCGAATTCCCAACACATTGGCCTTACCTTTGGGTTTTCTACTTCTGCCTGTGGGAGTAGTACTTCTTCCACTAGCCCCTGAAATTGGCGTCCCGCTTTCATTATTGGCCACTCGTTTCTTGGGTCGAAAGTTCGAGTGGGCACGGAGGTTCAATTCTTGGATTGATAAAAAATGGATGAACCTTCGCACTCGAATGAAATCTGGGCGCAGGCCAGATCATCCAAAACTCTGGCGCTGGATTGTTGGAACTCTCTTTATTCTCGTGGCCTGGCAAGGCCTCGGTCTTGTGCTCACAGTAGGAGCGGCCCGGTACTTTGATTACGACCTACAGCTCCTTTTCTCAACCGATGACGTAGAAATTGCCAAGGTTCGAGAGCTTCCACCATGGAGTACTGCGGCTACCGTTCTCATTTCCTTTATCCCACTCTTTATCGCTACCTTGCTCGCGTATCGCCTCTTTTTGAAGCGCAACGTGAAGGGACTCTTCACATCATTTGAGAAATATTCATGGAAACGGACATGGATCGGATTCACCACCCTCGCATTGATTTCTATGACTTTTGGCTTCGGAGACATCATCCTTAATCGGGATTCATACACCTGGGCCTGGGACGCTTCTGAATTCTTCCCTTACTTGATTATTGGTTTGACGCTCCTTCCAATTCAAACCACAGCGGAGGAACTCTTCTTCCGCGGCTGGCTCCAGCAGTGGCTCGATAACGGCAAGAAGAAGCAGTGGACCATTTCCTTGCTCAGCGGCTTCTTCTTTGCGCTACCCCACATGGCAAACCCAGAAGTTGCCGGCAACGATCTTCTCCTGCCCATTATTAGTTATGGCGCAACAGGTTTTATGTTGGCCTGGGTTACTTATCGCGATAAGACCCTAGAAATTGCGATTGGCGCACACTTTGCCAATAACTTGCTCTCTGCCCTCTTGGTTTCTACCGAAGACTCGGCACTTCCTTCTGTCAGCTTGTTTACTACCCCTGAAGTTCCATGGGGCGCTGCGGCGATATTCTCAGTTCTCATCATTCCAATCTTCATTTGGCTCACTGGTAAATGGAAAGGTAAAGTCGCGTCATGACCCAAAAAAGCGGTATTTTTCAAGGTAATTTCAAGGCTGCAATCCGTCCCCAAGATGACATGTATCGCCATGTCAATGGTGGTTGGTTGGACACTTCGGAGATTCCTTCTGATCGCGCAGCCGATGGCGCTTTCTATTTCCTCCGCGATGAGTCCGAGAAGAACGTTCGCACCATCATCGAGGAACTTGCTAAACAAGGTGGTCCTGCAGGAAGTAACGCCCAGAAGATCGGTGATCTCTATGCCGACTTTATGGATGAAGAGCTGATTGAGAAGTTAGGCATCGCACCAATTGCAGATGATCTGGCTCGCGCGCAGGCCATCACTTCTCTTGAAGAGTTCACAGCGCTACTTGGAAAACTTGAGGCTAAGGGGTTGGGTGGATTACTCAGTGGCTGGGTCACTGCCGATGCTTCAGACCCAACAACTAACATCGCCTACATCTACCAGGGTGGCATCAGCCTTCCTGATGAGGCCTACTACCGCGAAGAGACTCATAGCGAAGTTCGCACCAAGTTAGTCGCCCATATCGAGAAGATGTTTGATTTAGCGGGAATCAGCGGCGGCGCATCTCATGCATCACGGATTATGGAGTTGGAGACTGAGATTGCTTCCTATCATTGGGATACGGTCCGTAGCCGCGATGCGGTGTTAACTTTTAATAAGAAGACCTTTGCTGAGATAACGGCCCTTGCAGCCCCGTTTAATTGGCATCTATGGGCAGATAACGCTGGTATCCCCCGTTCCGTGCTTGATTCGGTTGTCATCGCCCAACCTGACTTCATCGAGAACATGGGTAAGGTCTTTGCAAAGTTTGAAGTCGAGAAATGGCGCTCCTGGTTAACTTGGCACTTAATCTCAAGTGCGGCTCCATACTTGAGTAGCCCATTTGTCAATGAAAACTTCGCCTTTTACGGCACGACTCTGACCGGAATCCCGGTTTTGAAAGAGAGATGGAAGCGCGGAGTGGCCCTGGTTGAAGGCGCCCTCGGTGAAGCGGTCGGTCAGTTCTACGTCGATCGCCACTTCCCTGCCGCTGCCAAGACTCGGATGGTCGAACTCGTTGCCAATTTAATCGAGGCCTACCGTGTCAGTATCAATTCATTGGATTGGATGACTGATGAGACCAAGGCCAAAGCCCTAGAAAAACTCAAGAAATTCACCCCTAAGATCGGCTATCCCGATAAGTGGCGTGATTACTCAAAATTAGAAATCAAACGTGGAGACTTATTGGGCAATCTTGCACGTATCTCTAAATTCCGTGGCGACTTTGAATACGACAAAGTTGGAAAGCCTGTCGACAAAACAGAATGGTTAATGACTCCACAAACTGTCAATGCCTATTACCACCCGCTTATGAATGAAATCGTTTTTCCAGCCGCAATTCTGCAACCGCCATTCTTTGATCTTGAAGCAGATGATGCTGCTAACTATGGCGGAATTGGTGCAGTTATTGGACATGAAATTGGACATGGCTTTGATGATCAAGGCTCGCGATATGACGGCGATGGAAATCTTTCTAATTGGTGGAGCGATCAAGATCGCGCTGAATTTGAAAAGCGGACCTCAAAATTGATTGAGCAATACAACGCCCTTGCTCCTGAAGAAGTTCCTGATACAAAAGTAAATGGCGCTCTCACTATCGGTGAGAACATCGGAGATCTCGGCGGCTCAACAATTGCCTATAAGGCCTACAAGATTGCCCTCGGTGGAAAAGAAGCTCCCGTTATTGATGGCTTTACTGGAGATCAACGCTTCTTCCTTGGCTACGCCCAAATCTGGCGCTCAAAGATTCGCTCTGAAGCGATGAAGGTTCGTCTTGCAACTGATCCGCATTCACCTGGTGAATTTCGTTGTAATCAGATTTTGAAGAATCTCAACGAATTCCATAATGCATTCGGGGTTAAGCCGGGCGATGCCTTATTTATGGATGAGAGCGAGCGCGTTCGGATCTGGTGATTTAGAGCGTCTGCGACTTAGTCTCGTCGCGGTGCTTGCGCAGATAAATCATGAACGGGGTGCCGCCGGTACCCACAGCCGACGGGTTTCCTGGGGCTTTTTGAGCCTGTGCGTGGATGTACTGGCCCGCATACTCCAGATGCATGGCGCGGAAATCGCCCACCAGTTCAACTGATTCGTTAAAGAGCGCAGTTGTCGTTGGACGGTTCACTTTCTTGACGAATTCGCGGACCGAAGGGCCCGCTTCAACCGCTTCGATAAATGCGACATGCTTGGGTGGCATGTATTCGCGCATCTCCATGAGGTACTCACGAAGTTCATCGCGTTCATGGTCAATTCCAAGAACTCCATCAAGGGCGGGAACTATTGCACTTTGTGCGCCAGTCTCGCCGCGATACGTCATTCCTTTTCCACCGAGCGCATCGACACCTTCATAGACAACGCCATTAGGAAGCGCTGGGTTGTTCCGCCAACCAAAAATGTAAGGTCGAACGCGATGGAAATAAACATAAGGATCGCACTTTTCTGGCATCCGAGCTAAAACGTCGTACATGCTTTTAATTCCATCACGAAGCTGGGTGAGCGCACTATCAAGTGCATCGGCATCATTTGCAATTACCGCGTTCTGCGCTAACTCAATAGCATGGAGGGCGATACCGGCTTTCTTTTCAATATCGATATGAATGAGGATGAACCACTCTTCATCTTGTCCACCGAGAAAACATTGCAATAACGCGATATTGCCGCATTCAATTTCTTTCTTAGGGTCGAGGCGATACCAGTTGTCGATGGAGTAAGAAACATAACTAAGAATTGGCGGGCGGCCAACTTTCTGCCCTAACTCATACCAAGGTTTCGCAAGAATCGCGGGAATAACATGGGCTGCTTCACTTTCTGACCATTGATAGGCCATGCCGATATACGAGAGGGCCAACATCGCGCGACGAACTTCTCCTTCACTTGTCAGCGCATCCATCTTGAAAGGTGGGAGTGCTTTAACGCGCGAACGAAAACCTGTTCCCATAAGGTACTTCGGCAAGTTCCGCGCCATCTCATCCCAGGCTTCATTTGCGGACGATAGTGAAATGGCTGGATCTTGATGTTGCATGTATCCGTATTCACGGGAGAGGCCAAACGCTGATAAAGAAACGGGCTTTGTCATTCCCCCATTATTGTCTTTATTGCTTGGATGCCAAGCGTGCTTCGCGGCGCTTTTTCTGCTCTGCAGGATCTGGAACCGGAACTGCTGCAATGAGGCGCTGCGTGTAAGGATCCTTTGCACGCTTCAAAATATCATCACGCTCGCCTTCTTCAACAAGGAGGCCATTTTGCATCACTGCAATTCTGTGCGCCAAGATATCAACGACAGCAAGATCATGGCTAATAAAGAGGCAGGCGAACTTCAATTTGTCCTGGAGCTCGAGAAGAAGATCCAAGAATCGAGCTTGAACGGATACATCAAGAGCTGATGTTGGTTCATCAGCAATCAAGAGATCAGGCGTGAGAGCGAGCGCACGCGCAATACCTACGCGTTGACGCTGACCGCCGGAAAGTTCATGCGGGAAACGATTGCGATAGGAACGTGGCAACTCAACTTGCTCTAGAAGATCTTCAACTTTTTTATTTAGCTCATTACCTTTAGCGATTTTCGCCAAGAAAATCGGTTCTCCTATCGACTCACCAATCGGCAAACGAGGATTCAGGGATGAGGCAGGATCTTGAAAGACAATGCCTGTGTGTCTGCGAATTGTGAAGAGTTCTTTTTGAGAGGCTTTCGAAATATCTTTACCTACGATCTCCAGAGATCCCGATTTGATAGGCAACAATCCGATTGCGGCGCGGCCCACAGTTGTTTTTCCTGAACCTGATTCGCCAACGAGACCTACGATTTCACCGGGAAAAATATCGAGAGAGAAATTTTTGACTGCTGTGAATGCTGGGATTCTCCCGCGCTTGGGATATTCAATTGTCACATCGCGCATTTTGAGAACTGGTTGGGCATCGTGAGATGCCTTGAGAACGCGTTTACGAGAGGAGCCTAACTTCGGTACTGCAGCAAGGAGTTCCTGGGTGTACGGATGGCTGGGGCGATTGAAGATCTGATCCGCGGTGCCATGCTCAACTGTTAAGCCATCTTTCATCACCAGAATCTCATCAGCCATATCTGCCACAACGCCCATGTCGTGAGTGATGAGGAGAATTGCAGAATTTAATCTCTCTTTGAGATTTCGCATTAGATCAAGGATTTCTGCCTGAATTGTTACGTCGAGCGCGGTTGTTGGCTCATCTGCGACCAAAAGACCAGGGTCGCACGCAAGCGCTTGGGCAATCATTGTGCGTTGACGCTGACCGCCCGAGAGTTGGTGCGGATATTTATCGAAAGATTGCTCTGGGTTAGGAATCTCCACCATGGCGATAAGTTCAATTGCCCGATCTCTAGCTTGCTTTGGGCTCATATCGAAGTGATTGCGAAGGGTCTCAACTATTTGGAAACCGATTGTGTAGACCGGATTGAGCGCGGTCATCGGCTCTTGGAAAATATATGCGACTTCTTTGCCGCGGAACTTTCGCAAAGTTGCACTCTTTGCGTTGATCATATCGACGCCTTGCACAAGTACCTGGCCGCTACGTCGAGCATTTGATGCCAGAAGATCCATCAAGCCCAGTGCTGTCGTTGACTTTCCAGAACCGGATTCACCAACGATGGCCAAAACTTCACCAGGATGAAGTTTGAAATTCATATTTGTTGCAGCAGGATACCAAGCACCTTCAACCCAGAAATCGACTGAGAAATCTTTTACCTCTAATATCGGCTTACTCATGAGAGACCCTAAGTTTCGCGAATTGGTAGATGCCGGAGGGGATGTCGAAATTTTTCGACCCAAAGGACCGCTGTACAGCGCCTTCGCTGGATACATTTTTGTTGGACTTCTCTCCTACACCAGCATCGCGTACACCAATGATGATCTCTTTCGAGTTCTTATCGTTAGTAGCACCGCGATACTTGGACTTTACATTCTCTTGCAACGCCCAAAACTTCATATGACTGATTCGGGAATTGGAATCGAGAATCCTCTCTCGAGTATCTATGTGCCCTGGAGTCGCGTCAGAGAAATTGGTACGAAATACGCGATGGTCATCGAAACCGATGTGAAAAGCATTAAGTGCTGGGCCGCAATTGCACCTGGACGTCGCAGCCATCGCGCCATCGACCCTAGAGAAATGCCCCACGACATGAAAGATGTTGCTCAAATTAAAGCGGCTGAATCGCCTCGCTCTGATAGCGGCGCTGCCGCGCATCTTGCGCGCGAAAGAATCGCTAAAAACAGTTCTCGGTCTGGAACCGCTGACATTCACTTCGTTAACCATCGCAAGACTCAGATAACTCTCGTCTGTGGAGTTATCGCAACGTTGTTCTTTGCTATTTTCCATAGCTAAGCCACCGTCCGATTAACTCGCTTGGCACGCATGCGATCGCGACGTGTGATTCGACGTCGTTGACGTGGGTCAAAGGCATCTCTCAAACCATCGCCGATGAAATTTACGCTGAGCGCGATACTGACGATAAAGAATCCTGGATACCAGAAGAGCCAAGGGCGAGTTGTAAATGAGTCCTGATATTCATTGATCAATAAGCCAAGTGAAACATCTGGAGGAACTACGCCAAATCCAAGATACGAAAGGGCGGTTTCTAAAAGGATAGCGCTCGACAATAAAAGGGTAACCGCGACCACGATTACACCAATGGCGTTAGGGAGAATGTGCTTGAAGATTATTCGTCTCGTAGAAGCGCCAGCTACTCTGGCAGCATCAACGAATTCTCTCTCTCGTAAAGATAAGAAATCGCCTCGCACTAAGCGCGCTAGTCCGGTCCAAACAAAAAGTCCCAGGAATACAGCCAGAAAGATTGCACCAAGATTTCCAACACGAGCACCGATGACTGCTCCGATAATGACGACTGGAATAGTAATGATGAAATCTGTAAATCGCATCAAAACATTATCAACAGTTCCGCGATAATAGCCAGCAAGAGCTCCGATGACCGTTCCAATAATTCCAGCCAAAATTCCAATGACGAGCATTACTTGTATTGAGCGCTGCGCACCCAACATCACCAGTGCGAAGTAGTCACGGCCGATATCATCTTGTCCGAATGGATGCTCGCCAAGTCCCATGCCATTTCCACCTAAGAACTTCGGAATAAGCGAGAGCGTCGGACATCCGATAGCGCCTTCTCCACAATCTTCGCCGTAGCGTAGGTCTGGCATATCCTCATTGGTGTACTTCCACCAACCATTCAGCTTGATTGGGCCAAGACGCGAGTCAACGGCAGAGAACACGAAGAGGATCACAGAAATCAAATATGTCATCGAGAAAACTGCTGCCCTGTGTCGCAAGAATCGGCGTAAGACGATCTGGCCTTGACTCAGACCCTCAACCTCTTTAACCGAAATCGCATTTTCGCCGCGCTCAGTAAGGGTTGCAACTTTCTTTCGTTTAAAGAGTTTCATTTGCCGCCACCCACTCGGATACGGGGATCAAGTGCAGAATAAAGCAAGTCTGCAACGAGGTTTGCCAGCACTGCCAAAGTTGCGGTGATGGAGAAAACGCCCATCAGGAGATTCAAGTCAATTGTCGAGACCGCACGATTAAAAAGCGTTCCCATTCCGTTCCAACCGAAGACTTGTTCCGTGATGATTGCACCGCCCACGATGCCTGCGAAGTCAACCACCATGATGGTAGCTAGAGGAATCATGGTATTTCTGAAAGCATGACGCATAATCACGGTGCGCTCAGTTAATCCTTTAGCACGCGCTGTACGAATAAAGTCTTGATTCAAAACTTCCAGCAGTGTTCCTCGCGAATAGCGGATGTATCCCGCAAACGAAATTAACATCAACGCGACTGTAGGAAGGAAGAGGTGAATCAATGTATCCAGCGTGACAATCCAGAAATCTTCCTGTGGCAGCAATTCCTTAGCCTGTCCAATTGTAGGAATTGGCCGGAAATTGACTGCATCCTCTTCCATATATGGCTTCCATGTCCGCATAAATTTGTCCACGACAATCAGATTTGCAGAGAGCAGCGCTGACAAAACTGCAGTTCGAATGACCGGACCACGATCTTGACGGGCAAAAATCAAGGCCACTACGACTGCGACAGCTGAAGTAATCAAGGCAAATCCCAGTAAGCGAGGAATCGATGTACTCGCATTTAACTGCCCCTGAATCCCAAAGTAACTTACGATCGTCAGGGGAACCATCGTCAAAGAAGAATAAAGAGCAGGGCGATTAGATAAGCCCGTGCTCACAAACGTTATTCCCACACAGATCAAGAGTGAGAAGAAGAGAATTCCAACAAGGCCCAAGCGCGGATTTAAAATGAGGCCAGCTTCATTTACAAATGTAAGGAAGCCAACCATGCCCAATGTCAGAGCACCAAAGATCGGCCAAAACAACCTACGACTTCGTGCAAAGAGTGAGGCAAAAATAAGTCCGATTACTAATCCAAGTGTGATTCGCCATCGCATGGATATATAGGGATCTTCCAAAAAATTATTGAAAGTGATTGCAAGATAACGCTTGAGCAAGACTGCCACCCAGAAAATTGGCAACGAGAAAAGCAAGAATGCAAAGAAAGTCATGGAGTAGTCAAAGCGCGAGTATTGACGAAGAGCACTGATGATTCCAAGGGCAATACCGATAACGATCGAAAGAATGGTTGCAATTAGTACTAGGCGGATAGTTACGGGTATTGCGGCAAAGAGTTCTGTGGAGACTGGACCGCGTAATCTCGTCTGCCCAAAATCAACATTTCCAGTAAAGACGCCGAGAATGCCTCGTAGCCAGATGAAATATCGCAGAGGGGGTGGAACATCGAGGCGCAGAAATTCTTCTAGCTCCTTGATTAAGGCTTCCGCCTCACGGTCATCGCTAAATCGAAGGGCACCAATCGGATCGCCCGAGATCGCCGCTAAGTTGTAGAGAATAAAGCTCGAGCCAAAGAGCACGACTATCAGCGCGCCGAGACGACGAGCGATGAAAGCTAACATCTCTGCAAAATCTCCTCAAAATTCCGATGACGAAAACATAATCTGAGCCAAGGACCACATTATGGCCCAAAAACAGCCACTTAAAGCGCTGGCTCGGGGGCTATTTGCTCCCGAGCCAGCAACCAATTAACTCCTGTTAGGGGAATTCACTCCCCTGGTCAAGAAGGTTTAGTAAGTCCACTCCCAGTAATTCCAAACCAGAGTTGGACCTAGATCGCGTGGTTTCACATTCTTCAAATCGCTATCCCATGCGGCGAAGCTTGGGTGCTGATAGATAGGAAGTGAGAAACCATACTCAAATATTTTTCGATCAATCTTGATGAACTCGGTCTGAAGAACCTTGTCCGACAAGCTGACCCCGAAAATACGATCAAGCATTGAATTCAAGCTTGCTCCACCATCAGCTGCAGTACGGTTATTTGAACCGGATGGATGGAAGATTGCTCGATGACCTGATTGTGCTGTACTTGTTGATTGCCATCCAAAGAAGACTACGTCGTACTTGGAATCAATCAAGATTGGGGACCAGGACACTTGAGTATCAAGTGCTACATCAAAACCGCACTTACGTAAGTTTGCCTTGATGAGCTGTGCTTGGTCAGCACGACGTTGATTCGCTCCAGGAACCAACATGTCCACCTTAATTGGTTTAGTAAGTGCATCTGGAACGTGCTTACGGACTAGTGCCGTTGCGCGATTGTTGAGAGAGGACTGAGATCCCGTGAAGAACTTCGATCCATTTGCAGCAGTGATTGCTTTATATCGCGAGTCACTAGGCATGACAGTCGCGGTATTGAGCAATTCGATATCAGGGTTCATGACATGAACGAGCTTCTCAATAATCTCTTGACGAGGAACGCATAGCAAGAATGCTCGACGTAGATCGATTGCTCTTGTGCTCATTCCAGCGAAGACTCCTGTGTAAGGGGCCTGTCCAGCAGTAGTTCCGACACGTGGGTTGATATGTTCGTACGTTGCTCCACGTCCAGAGAGAACTGAAACACCCTTTAACTTCCTAAGAGCCGCAATTCCGTCGCCTGTTGGCTGACCGTTGTACATAGTGATTTCGCCATTTTCCAGCGCTTGAATTGCTGGAGTACCGTCAGTGATGTACTTGATGACGACGTTATCAATTGAGCCAGTGACAGCAGGACCCGAGTTGTATCGAGGGTTCGCCTTAAATGTAATTGAGCCACCGATTCCTGGTGTTGCGCTCACAATGTTAAAGCCACCATTTCCGACCCAGAGAAGTGGGTTCGTAGTGGAAGCATTAATGGTTGCAGAGTTGTACGACTTCGACCAGATATCTCCGATTGCTTTGAGTAACTTGGTCTCTTTATCTGTGTAGGCCTTTACGAATTCATCGCGAGCAGCCTCGTTTGCAGCTACCGACTGAAGTGAAGTCTTGCCATTCACAATATGAACGTAAGCATGGACTGGAGATAGGCTTGGTAATCCAAGATCCCAATCTGGGAAACGTTGCTTGAATCTGAAAGTGATTGACATCTTGTCTGAGCTAAGAATCGGTTCACCCGCATTGAAGAGTGCATACTGGCTCGAGAGCAAGCAAGCGGCATTAAATGACATTCCTGGCAACTTATCCTTATCGAAATCGCCTAGTCCTGCAGCTTTGGCATACTCACGGCTACAAATGACGTGATTGATCAAGAGATCTTCTGCAGTGATCGGAGTTCCGTCAGACCAGAGACGTCCTGGCTTGACCGTCATTGTGTAGCGGAAATCTGTGCTCTTGTTTGATGTGATTCTGTAGGTGCCAAGAGTTGTGTTCTGAATAAGATTTCTATTCTGACCGTAGTAGTTAAAGTCAGAGAATCTTAGGTAGCGCTGGGTTGCGTTGGTAACAAGGTTGTAGCCTTGAACCGCATTGTTAAACCCTGTGTGAGGGTTTGTTTCGTGGACGATTACAGTGCCGCGTGCTGCTTGCGCTGGCGCTAAAATTCCCGCAACCAGACCCAACGAGGCGAGTGCTGTAATGGCCACACGAACTGTGTGCTTAGTTTTCATGTCTCTCCTAATAGTGTGTGCATCTTCGAGGAGTGAGTAAAAGGTCGACCGCTCTACCAACTGCCCGTCTTGAGCACGGGAGTCTGCCTGAAGGTGGTTATTAAGACAACATTTGCGTTGCGAAATTCAATAACGAAAACGTTGTAAATTGCTGAGAAATATGCATCGAAAAACGCTTTGTTGGCCTTGGTCTCGCCTTGTTGCAGTAATTGCTTGCCTATTCATTACCGAGTTCAATGGAGCGCTATGGGTTTTTCATTTTCTATCTCCAGCGAAATCCCGGGTTCCCTGGGTCGAGCAGGCCAGATCTTGACCCCCCACGGGATCATCCAGACGCCTGCCTTTATTCCGGTGGGAACGAAAGCGACGGTTAAGTCGGCACTTCCCGATTCCGTATCCGACCTAGGCGCACAGGCCGTTCTGGCAAATGCTTACCATCTTTATCTGCAACCTGGACCCGAGATTCTCGATGAGGCAGGTGGGCTTTCCACGTTCATGAATTGGAGTGGGCCAACGTTCACTGATAGTGGCGGTTTCCAAGTTATGTCGTTGGGCGTTGGATTCAAAAAAGTTATTGATATGGGTGGAGATTCACTTAACTCTGATGAAGTCATTGCTGAGAAACGTGAGCGCTTAGCGCAGGTTGATGATGAAGGCGTGACATTCAAATCGCACCTTGATGGTTCAATGCATCGATTTACCCCAGAAATTTCGATGCAAGTCCAACATAAAATTGGCGCTGACATTATTTTTGCTTTTGATGAACTAACAACGCTTCATAACACTCGGAAATATCAGGAGCGCTCGCTTGAAAGAACTCGTCTCTGGGCTCTGCGTTGTCTTGATGAACATAAACGTCTGTCTGACGAGAGAGCTACCAAGCCCTACCAAGCTTTATTCGGTGTATTACAAGGCGCACAATTTGAAGATCTTCGTCGTAAAGCAGCGCGCGATCTAGGTTCTATGAACTCTTCAAATATTGAATTTGATGGTTTTGGTATGGGTGGAGCACTGGATAAGTCGATGTTGGGAACCATTGTGAGCTGGATGGCAGAAGAACTGCCCGTCAACAAACCTCGTCACCTGCTCGGCATTGGTGAACCCACAGATCTCTTCGCAGGTGTTGAAAATGGCGCCGATACTTTTGATTGTGTCTCGCCAACTCGTGAAGCTCGTACTAGCGCGGTGTATTCAAGTACGGGGCGATTCAATGTCTCAAATGGTGCTTACAAGCGAGACTTTTCGCCCATAGACGAGAAGTGTTCTTGCTATACCTGCGCGCACTATTCGCGCGCTTATCTCAATCATCTGTTTCGTGCCAAAGAGATTCTAGGCCCCACATTGGCAACAATTCATAATTTACATTTCACAGTAAGCCTGGTTGATCAGATGAGAGAAGCTATTCACCGCGGTGACTTTTTCGAATTTAAAGCTGAGTTCCTCGGACGTTATCTATCTCGCTAGAAGCTTCTTCATCGTTTCAATTTCGGCTTTTTGTGTTTCAAGGATGTTTCTTGCCAGAGATGCAGCCTCAGCATTATTCGACTCAAGAATCATTTCAGCCATTTCAATGGCACCTTCGTGATGCTTAATCATTCCTTCAAGGAATAATCGATCAAAGTCGGTACCCGAGGCTTGGGAAAGTTCATCCATTTCTTGCTCCGAGAGCATGCCATCCATCATGTGCCCTGCATGAGATCCCATATGAGAACTCCCCCATGACTTCATCTCTTCGATCTCGGGCGCTTGGGCGCTCTTTATTTGAGTGGCAAGAGAAAGCACTTCAGAATCTTGCGAAATCGCAAGAGCCAAGTCAGCCATCTCTATGGCTTGTTCATGGTGTGGAATCATCATCTCGGCAAACATGATGTCCTGGGAAGAGAATTTCGATTCGCCGTTATCTGAGCTGGCGCAGGAAGTCAGCATTATCGCCAATGCTGCCATCAGAATTCTCTTCATGTAACTCATAGTAGAGATGGAATGAAAGAGTCGCATCTTAAAGTTCCAATTTTGGCGCCTTGGAATTTACTGTTCGCATGATGATTGATGCAAAGAGCGTTGTGAGAATGACATACGTCAATGTCAGCGCTTGTAGTTCTACTGCAAACAATGAAGTGGCCGCCAAACCTGCGATGACCATCGAAAACTCTCCGCGCGGAATCAGGAGCACCGCAGTTCTCCATATTGCATTATCTTCTTGAAGATCTCTTACAGCCCACCAAGCGGTAACCCACTTTGTAAAAACTCCTATAAGCGCAAGCACAGAAGCAGGAATAAGAACCGACGGAATGTCGGCAGGGTCGACACTTAATCCAAAGAATAAAAAGAAGATGGCAGAGAAGAGATCACGTAAAGGTGCAAGTCGAACTCGCGCCACAATCGCAACATCTCCCGTAAGAAGCAAGCCAACTAAGAAGGCCGCGACAGCCCCAGAAAATCCGAAGTAGGTAGCAACTCCTGAGGCCAATAGAGCAGAGCCAAAAACCGTTAGTAAGAGCGTTGCAGAATCGCCCATCACAAGTGGTGCATGCGGAATATGAAAACCTCTCGCACCGATGAGTAACGCAATGCCAGTCACGATGAGCGCAATTGATATGGAAATCAAACCAGTAGCGACTCCCAATGACGCCAATAAGGCGCTCAGCACCGGCAAGTATGGAGCCAAAAATAGATCTTCAATGACTAGAACGCCGACCGCTCGTCTAGTGGATTCACGAGACTCTAAACGGGAGTCCTTGATGAACTGAGAGGCGATGCCCGATGAAGAAACGTAAGTGATTCCACCCAATGTGAGCGCTCCCAGAAATCCCCAACCAAGAATGAATCCAAGAGCTGCTCCAGGAAGAAAATTAACGACTAGATCAACAGCGCCTAACGATTTCCTTTTCTTCACCGATTCGAAAAGCTCTTGTGCTGAATATTCCAACCCAAGAAGTAACAACAAGAGTATGGCGCCCCATTGCGCTCCCAAATCCAAGAACTCATCACTTAAGTCGAGCGCAACTATCCCGCCATTGCCAAAAAACAAACCAGCGAGCAGAAAAATGGGAACGACTGAAAGGCGGATACGAGATGCGATGTACGCAGCTATGCCAAGTCCAAGCAGAACTGAACCTAATTCTCCGAGAACTAGACCGTCCTCTTTTGAAAGCGAGGCAGCAAGTTCATACATTGTGGCTACAGGCTTGCTGCTACGGCTTGATCAAGATGAGTTCGAACGTGCTTTGTCATATATGCAACATAATCAATAAGAGAAATGGGTTCACCGTTTCCTCGAACTCCCCTTGTATTGAGTTGTTCTGAATTCAAACCCTCGAGAAGATCCAAATTGTTGCGACGTAGCGCTGCAAAAGTTTCAACAGATGCACGCGCATCACGATTAACTTTTAGTGCCGCGAAAGCATCTTCATCGAAAGAAGCAAATTGATAGTTCTCATTTGTGAGCATCATTCGAATTCGCATCGAAAGTGCAATCTCAGAATCACATATATGTGATAAGCACTGTGAGGCAGTCCAACCACCGTCATTTGGAACTTTATCTAGAGTAAATGAAAAGGTGTCATAGAAATCTTGAACTCGCTTGACATCTTCCTGGTAATTAGCAAAAACATCCTGAGACATAGTGCTCCTAGTCTAGATCGCGACGCAATGTTGTGCGCATCGCAATTATTGAGAAAAGCGCGGCATAACCCAACAATACGAGAGTTGCAGGTCCCGGAGTGAGATAGTTTTCAATACTGAAATTGAAATCATTATCCCCAAAGTCGACATCTACGAGCCCGGTGATGGCGCCTGCAGGAAGGTACTTTCCGATCGATTCGACGAATGCGACTACCAAACCTTCGACGATGAGAGTCCAAATAACTGCACCAGTAACTGCAGCAATCTGATTTTTTACGAGAGCTCCGAGTCCGACCCCCACGATTCCCAGAACTAATCCTGAAATAACTGATGCTCTAAAGACTTTCCAAAGAAGTTCCATGGGGACGGGAGCATGGGGCTCAAAGAAATTAAGTGCGATGAAACCAGAAGTGACAGCAAAAATGAAGGAGAAAACCTGAACAATGAGGCCAGCAAAACTAGCGGCAATCAACTTTGCTAATAGGACTGTGCTTCGTTTTGGCGTAACGAGGAATGTTCCAACTGCAGTTCCGTGACGGTATTCATTAGTCATTATTAATATGCCCATGATGAGAGCAAAGAGGTATCCGCCAGCAGCATTTGCAAAGACTGCGTTTATCCCTTCAGGGGTATTTGTTCCGGAGAATCCCATGCCCATTCCACGCGTTTCAGAATTGAGCACCATGATCGGTGCGACTGTTCCAAGCCCAGCAAAGAGTCCACTCCAGAGAAGCAAAAGCCAATTAGCTCTTAGATAAATCAACTTACGTAGTTCAGATTGCAATAGATTTTTCATGCACTTCTCCTGAGAGTGAGATCAAGAAAGGCTTCTTCCAGAGATTTGCCATTGCAGATTTCCTTGATGGTTCCTTGAGCTACGAGAACCCCCTTGTTGATAATCAGAACATCATCAACGGTGTTCTGCATCTCGGCGAGTTGGTGAGAGGAAACTAAAATGGTGCGTCCTTCGGAGGCTAATTTCTGGACAAATTCGCGGAGCCAGACAATTCCAATGGGATCAAGTCCATTTGCTGGTTCATCGAGAACGAGGATTTCGGGATCGCCCAACATCGCAATAGCTAGCGACAAGCGTTGCTTCATTCCTAAAGAAAATCCTTTAGTTCGTTTGTTTGTGGCTTGTTCGAGATCAACAACTTTGAGAACCTCATTGATTCGTGCAAAGTCAATCCCTGATGCGCTTGCCATCACTTTGAGGTTTTGTAATGCGGTTAAACCCGGGTGGAATCCTCGGCTATCCAAGACAGCTCCAACATGCTGGATTGGGTCGTGCAGTGCGCTATAGGGAGCGCCGTTGATAAACGCCGACCCATTGGTGGGCGAAACTAGTCCTAGTAAGCAACGTAGCGCAGTGCTTTTGCCCGCTCCATTTGGTCCAAGAAAACCAGTAACCCGTCCCGAGAGAGCTGATGCAGAAAAATCCGATACTGCCAATACATCCTTATATTGCTTGGAGAGATTTTGAAATTCAATGGTTCTCGTTGGCATGCCGTGACTCTATACCTTTCTGAACATCAATTAACGACCATTGGGATCAATGCCAAGGTAGGCGAGAACAGCTAATACTCTTCTGTGGTTCTCATCACCTGTTTTAAGTTCAAGTTTACTCAAGATGTTGGAGATGTGTTTTTCCACAGAGCCCTCAGTTATATAAAGAGTTTTTGCTATACCCGCATTCGATTTACCTTGTGCCATGAGTGCCAAGATTTCTCTCTCGCGATTTGAAAGCTCAGAAATTTGAGGCTGTAGTGATTCCTTTTTCATTGCCTCCCGGATATCGCGCTCGCTAACTTTCTTGCCGCTTTTCCATTTTGCAATTTGTTCTTCAACTTTAGGCAGATACGTTCCCGATAAAAACCCTTCAGTTATCTCTGCCATCGCTCGAGCGTTTCTTGGAATAATCCATAAGGCAAATACCGTGAAGAGTAGACCCAAAACTACAACCCAAGCTGAATTGAAGTCCCAATTTATGAATCCAGACTCAGCAGCGTCCCCAAATTCAAGTCGGATTTTTCCTGTCAGTTCGTTAAACGAGATATTGCCACGGAAGAAATCTCCGTTGTCTACAAACTCAAAAGATCGAGTGAAATTTGATAAAGCAATAACTCCGAAGGCAAGGAGCGTTATGAGCAATCCAGAGATTCCTAGGACCACCAGAAGGAAGGAAAATATCGACCAACCGAAGGAAATGAATACATACGCAACGGCCAACCAAACTCGCAGCGAGGTTATTCGCTCTTTGACGCCATCCCAGGAAAGAAAGGAGCTCCCAAACCAATTATCGACAACTCTGAAATCGGTGCCCAGAATCGCATTTGTGCGACGAATTTCAAAGCGCGCTACATATTCCATGGCGCTCAGTACCAAAATAAAAATCGCTGCTGCAAGCGGGATAAAAGTTGCAGAATTAAACCCAATCATTACAAGCACAAATAGCAGAATCGAAATGGGTAGCGAAAGGAACAAGTAGAAGACCTCTCGAAACCTTTGCACTATCGCTTTGCCTAGATTTTTCATGGGCTAATCGTCCCCCAAGTTTCAACCACTGAACTACGGTGCTAGCAGGTGTTTCTCACAAACGGTGCTATCCCCCGCTAACCTTGCCTTATGTCCACACCCATGACACACCGAAGTAATGTGTATTCTCGAAATGGTGTGGTTGCTGCGAGTCAACCATTAGCAGTTTCAGCAGGAATTGAGATTTTGCGCAAAGGTGGCTCGGCATCTGATGCAGCAATTGCCATGAGCGCTGTGCTTGCCGTTGTGGAACCTGGTGCTTCACAACTTGGTGGAGATGCATTTGTAATTACTCATAAAGCTTCTGATCGATCTAATCTTGCTTTCAATGGGAGCGGCGAGGCCCCCCACAGTGCAACAGCAGAGCAATTCCATAATGGAATTGATTTACATGGTTATAGATCCGCAACTGTTCCAGGTTTAGTTTCTACCTGGTATGCAATACATGAAGAGTTTGGTTTACTAAGTATGCAAGAACTCCTTGCTCCTGCAATTGATTATGCAGAAAATGGTTTTCCCGCGAATGCTGGTTTTGTTCGTCGCATCGCACGTCATCTCGAAGAATTTCCGAAAACTGAAGTTTTTGCAACGATGAAAATTCCTACAAATCTATCGGTTGGCGACCTTGTTACTCAAAGAGATTTGGCGCATACGCTCACATTGATTGCAGAAAAAGGACGCTCTGCTTTCTATGAAGGTGAAATAGCTCGGAGCTTGGTTGAGGCAAGTAACTCCTGGTTTAGTCTTCAAGATCTTGCCTCCCATCGCACCCGCGTGATTCGCCCACTAACTGTGCAATATCGCGAGCACTTTGTGCACGGCCAGCCACCTCCCAGCCAGGGAATGATCTTGATGGAGGAACTACGAATCGCAGAGAATTTCGATCTCGCAACTATGTCTGAATCTGACCGTATTCACATGATGGTGGAAGCCAAGAAGATTGCTTTTGCCGATCGCTATCGAATTCTTGGCGACCCTGAATATGTTGATGTCAATGTCGCAGACATTCTCGGGAGCGAAAACATCGATAAACGTGTTAGCCAAATAGATATGTCGCGCGCAAACTCAAGTAACTCAAGTGAAAATCAAGAAGGCAGCGATACAACTTACTTTCTTGCTGCTGATCGAGATGGAAATGCTGTTTCTTGGATCCAGAGCGTCTTCCATGGATTTGGAGCTTCCTGGGCAATTCCTGGTACCGGCGTTCTCATGAATAATCGATTGACTGGGTTTTCACTTGATAAGGACTCCCCTAATTTCATCGCCCCAGGTAAGCGCCCGGCGCACACTCTTAACGCATGGAGCATTACTCGAAAGGATGGTTCGCTGGCCTATGTTGGTGGAACTCCTGGCGCGAATATTCAGGTACAGACAAATTTCCAACTGATTGTGAACGCTCTCGATTTGCGAATGACTCCACAACAGAATGCTGAGGCTCCGCGCTGGCAGCACCTTAATAAGAGTGGCGGAAGTTCTGCGGATGAGAATTATCAGGGAGTTCTCCAGATTGAAAATCGCATCTCTCAAGAAACTCTCCAGGAATTGTCAAAGAAAAGTCATGACGTCGAAGAATTGGCACCCTACGGTCATGGATCATCAGTGCAAATACTGGAAGTGCTGCCGAATGGTACTTATGTAGCCGGTTCTGACCCTCGCTGCGAAGGACAAGCAGCTGGAATCTAGTTGCCCGCTAAACTACGGGCATGATTCTTTTTGATGGCGATGAATTGGGCGGCCCGCTCGATTTAGTTTTCGGTTTACCACTCCACCCACTTGTCGTTCATGGTGCGGTCGTTCTTGTTCCACTCGTCGCCTTTGCCGCGCTTGCCATGTCTTATTGGCCAAGCTTCTCCCGCAAGTATGGTGGTCCAGTTCTCATTTTGGCTGTGATCGCACAGATTTCACTCTTTCTTGCAAAGGCAAGTGGTGAACCTTTTGAAGAACGGCTCAATAAAGAAATAGAACGTCATGCAAACTTTGGTGAAATCGCGCCATTTACATTTATTCCACTTCTTGCATTGCTCTATGTTCGCTGGCGTATGGATAAATCTGGTGCAACAGTAGGTTCTGCAGGAGTTCGTAGGTTGGTCTCGGTTGCTTTGGCACTCTCTGCAATCTTGGCCCTGGTCTACATCTTCCTTACCGGACACTCCGGCGCCGAATCAGTCTGGGGCTGGCTAGGAAAAAATTAACGAGAAACTTTTCTTCCCATGAATTTGAAGATTACATAGCTCGTTAACCCACTCACAACTGAAGCGACAATCACTGAAAAAACCGCTAGATCCTGAGTTTGCGCATCATCAAAAGCCAAATTTGCGATAAAAATTGCAACGGTAAATCCGATTCCCGCCGCGCTGCCTGTGGCCACAAGATCTATGTTCTTGGCGCCTTCCGGCATCTCGCCTATTCTGAATTTCTTGGCCGCAAGTGACGTAAGAAGTATTCCAATGGGCTTGCCTAGTACTAGACCAAAGAAAATTCCCCAAGCAATAGGGGAATTGATAGCTGATCTCACTGATTCATTCGATATTTCTACACCTGTATTTGCGAAAGCAAAGATCGGGACGATAACAAAGCTACTCCATGGATGAATGATTTTTTCCAGCCATTCAATCACTGAAACTGTTCCATCCTCGCGATCTTCTAACTGAGAATTCTGATGAGGAATATTAGGTGTAAGCAATCCAAGAATCACTCCAGCCAGCGTTGGATGAACTCCACTCCTCAAAAGGCAGTACCACAGGGCTATGCCAAGAATTACATAGATATACATAGTGTGTGAATCTAATTTCTTGAGTAGAACTATCCAGAGAATGACAAAAACTCCAATAAGTGCCCATGAGTACTCCACTCCGGTCGAGTAGACAAAAGCGATGATGGCTATTGCGCCGATGTCATCGATTACTGCCAACGCAAGCAGAAATGACCTTAAGGATTGAGCAACGCTTGGCCCCACCATCGCCAATAGCCCGACTGCAAGCGCGATATCCGTAGCGACAGGAACACCCCAGCCATTGGCATCAACATCACCTGCTATCGCCAAGTAAATGAGTGCCGGAAGTGCCATACCTCCGATAGCAGCGATGAAAGGCATAACCGCTCGCTTCAATGATGCAAGGTGTCCCGAAGTTAACTCGCGTTTAATCTCTAGACCCACAACAAAAAAGAAGAGCGTCATGAGTACGTAGTTGATGAATTTAAGTACTGAAAATTTCAAGGCTAGTTCGGCAGCACCTATTTGGAATTGCCAATCAAGTGAAGAAAAGTAGCGATCTGATATCGGAGAATTTGCAATCACTAGCCCCACAGCGGAAGCGAGAAGTATGAGAATGCCGCTTGCGGTTTCCCTATGGAGGAAGTCCCGTAAGGGTGCAATTACTTGTTTCACAACTTCAAGGTATCACCTCTCGATTGTCTGAAGTTGGAG
>Ga0192647_100814_pt1 | contig 21478 bp, 24 predicted proteins | sample LauGreFa1BDMLBSN_2_FD_133046 | JGI IMG/M metagenome (GOLD analysis project Ga0192647, IMG submission 133046) | Freshwater lake microbial communities from Lake Michigan, USA - Fa13.BD.MLB.SN - reassembly | ecosystem: Environmental > Aquatic > Freshwater > Lake | place: Lake Michigan, USA...
GCCCATTGCGCAAGATTCCCCACTGCTGCCTCCCGTAGGAGTCTGGGCCGTGTCTCAGTCCCAGTGTGGCTGATCATCCTCTCAGACCAGCTACCCGTCGAAGCCTTGGTGAGCCGTTACCTCCCCAACAAGCTGATAGGCCGCGAGACCGTCCCGATCCGGTAACCCTTTCGTCATCCCCCCATGCGAGGGTACGACGACATCCAGTATTAGCAGTCGTTTCCAACTGTTATCCCAGAGACCGGGGTTGGTTTCTCACGTGATACTCACCCGTTCGCCACTAGGTCTTCCCTTGTATTGCTACTCAGTGGACCTCGTTCGACTTGCATGTGTTAAGCACGCCGCCAGCGTTCGTCCTGAGCCAGGATCAAACTCTCCGTCAAGAACTAACTGATAACTATTCGTTCGATTGCTCGATTGAGTCATCATCAGTGCGTTCGACAAGAGCGCAGTACTACCCAGGGGAATGCCCGAGCGTTTGTGTACTGCGATCTGGCGAGTCAAGCCGAAGCTTGACCCATTAATTATATTTTGGTTAAACCGAAGTTCAACCGTTTTGAATTGACAGACAGACTCTCCGTCGGGACATAGCAAGCTAAGCCCTCTCGAATGTCTGCCCGCACTGTGCGTTCAGTCTTCTCTTCCGTTTTCAAGGAGCCTTAGCTCAGGGGCACGCACACTGGGCCGGGCAAGCCCTTAACCAGCGTGTTGGTGCCATGTCCCATCGGCCGTAAACGGCTTTCAGGGGCGAGTTGCAAATCTAGCGCACCGAAATGATGCATCCAACCTGCGTGTCAGATTTATTTCCGATTTATTTTCGGTTCGTACGAACTTTTCAGTTCGTGACCGTCAAAAGATGGAAATTCGTCTTTCCTTTACGCAGGAGGATATAGCGACCGTGCAAGAAATCCACTTCTAGCAGGGACTTTGTTTCTTCGAGGGTTTGGCCGTTCGCTTTAAATCCTTTTTGCGTCAATGTTCGGCGAGCTTCGCCATTTGACGCGGCAAGGCCGGACTGCACCAGGATCGCAATCTGGTCGCCAAGTTGCTCACGGGTCACTTCTGACGCGGGCACCTCGCGGGCCACGACTGCCAAGGCATCGACTGAAGCAGTCGTTGGGTCTCCCCCAAACAAAACCTGCGCAGCTTCGGCGGCGGCTTGCTCGGCAGCGGCACCATGAACAAGCGTCGTCACGTCTGTTGCCAGCGCGCGTTGAGCCAAACGCTTTTCGGGCGCCGCGCGGTGCTCGCTCATGAGTGCGTGAATGTCTTCAACGCTACGCAATGTGAGTTGTAACAAAAATCGTTCAACATCTTCATCAGGCAACTGCACCCAATATTGACGGAACTCGTACGGACTTGTCTTTTCTGGATCAAGCCACAATGCACCGTGCACTGACTTGCCCATCTTTTGTCCATCACTACGCGTGAGTAATGGCCACGTCAGTCCGTAACCAGATTTAGTGAGTCGACGACGAATGAGATCGGTGCCCGCAGTGATGTTGCCCCACTGATCGGAACCACCCATTTGCATGTCAACATTTTCAAACTCGCATAAATGCCTGAAATCATTGGCTTGTAGAAGCATGTAACTGAATTCAGTAAATGAGATTCCGTTTTCACTTTCCATGCGCGCCCGCACAGATTCTTTAGCAACCATTTGATTGACCGTGAAGTGTTTACCAACATCGCGTAAGAACTCAAGTGTTCCCATTGGTTCAGTCCACGTTGCATTGTCAACCATGCGCGCTGCGACTGGTCCATCAAAATCGAGAATCTTTTCAAGTTGCTTCTTCACACATGCAACGTTGTGATTGAGAGTTTCGCGATCGAGAAGATTTCGTTCTTCACTACGACCACCGGGGTCGCCCACCATTCCGGTTGCACCACCTGCAAGAACAACAGGGCGATGTCCAGCTAGTTGGAAACGGCGCAACATCACTTGACCCAGAAGGTTGCCAGCATGCAACGAATCGGCAGTCGGGTCAAAGCCCACATACACGCCGATGGGCCCTTGGTTCAGGCGCTCGATGAGAGCTGCCCGGTCGGTTGAGTCGTGGATCAGGCCCCGGGCGTCGAGGTCATTGAGAAGTTGTTCACCGGTCATTGAAAGAGACATACCTGCTTATTCTCTCAGTTTCGGACACCAAGATGCTGATCCATTACCGTGAACTCGTGCACGATCTCGCTCAACGATTCAGCGACTTCGCCAAATCCTTTGACAAAGGTGCCCCGCTGTATAGCCGAATCGCCCAACGGGTGGCCAACGAACCTGCCGTACTCGATTTGATGGCGGTCGCTCCGGTCACCCAGCAGATACCGGTGCTGCTGTTTGCGAGTGCCCATCACCTACTACTTGACCTACGTGATCATGAACTCGCCAAGCATTACCCCAACATCTCGCCCGAGATTGGTAGCGGCGACGCCACCGACCTTTTCGTGACGTTCGTGCTTGAACGAGCCGATGCAATGAAGGAACTACTCGCGACTCGTTCAACTCAAACGAACGAAATTGGCCGATGCAATTGGTTTCTCTTTCCGTTTGCCATGTTGGAGGCTGAAGTTGGCGCACTTGCTCAAATTGATGTGGGAAGTAGCGCGGGGTTAAATCAACTCTTGTCCAAGATTGCGTACGACATCTCACCCGGAGGACTGATTGGTGAATCCGACTCGCTGACCATCATGTGCAACATCAGCGGGACACCACCAATTCCGACACAGGTACCCAATGTCTGTTGGAGCGTGGGTCTTGATGCCAAACCCATCGATGTACGCAACGACGAAGAGGTTCGTTGGCTCGAGGCGTGCGTATGGCCCGATCAGGTTGAACGGTTTGACCGCTTGAAAAATGCGATCTCACTGGCACGGCATCATGACATTGTTGTTCATCGCGGAGACGCAGTTGACAATGTTGCCCCGCTCATTGAAACCGCCGCATCACATGGTCATCCTGTGGTGACGACAAGTTGGGTCTTGAACTATCTCTCGCCCGAACGCCGAACTGCTTTTGTCAATGAACTTGATCGAATCGGAAGTTCGCGCGATCTGAGTTGGGTCATTGCCGAAAGTCCGTTTGAAACTCCCGAACTTCCTGGGCACGCCGGATCGGATGAACTCATCACCGTCATTACGTTGGTGACTTGGCGTCAAGGAAAACAAAACGTTCAGCGATTAGCCACGACACATCCGCACGGCCAATGGATCAAGTGGGGTGAATAGGTATTTGCCCTCTACCTATTTACTGAGTGCGTCTTTAACGAACGCAGGTATGGGTGCTGGTCGTTGTGATGTGGGATCAACGCTGACGTAGGTAATCACTGCATCAAACCGTGATTTACCATCGACTGAACCATTGATCGCCACATCAAAGCTGCTATTCCCCCAACGCGAAACTGCACAATGCATATCGAGGGTGTCGCCAAACTTAACTGGTGCATGCCATGTGAGCTGCGTGGTCTTGAGCATGAAATCAAATCCGATTGCATGAAGATCGGTAGATGTTCCGGACTTCTTCAATTCATCTGCCAGAGCAAATCGCGTCCACGTATCAACGGCGTCATCGCAATACACGAAATAGTTGGCGTTGAAAACAACTCGCTGCATATCGCATTCGCCGTAACGGACTCGGAGTGTGTGTACATACGACATTGTGTTACATCCCTTGTGAACCGACTCGGACAAACTCGGTCACAGCATCTGCGATCATTTGAACGGCGACTGCGGCAAGAATCATGCCTGCGACGCGAGCAAGCAATAACACTCCAGTTGGACGCACAATCTTTTGTACGAGACCACTGAAGCGCAGAGCGATCATCGAAATGAATAGCGCAACCGCAATTGCGAAAAGCACGGTGGCTGACTCGTCAAAACCATCAGCCTTACCAAAGAACACGATCGTGGCGACAATTGCTCCCGGTCCAGCGAGCAACGGAGTGCCGAGCGGAACCATCGCTATAGACGTGCGCTGCTCGGGTGTCGCTTCGATGTATCCATCATCGCCACCTTTGCCATACAACAACTGCAATGCAACCAAGAGCAAAAGCAGACCACCAGCACCTTGTAACGCCGGAACAGACACATGCAAGTAGTCAAGAATGGTCTGCCCGCCGAAAGCGAACAACACGATCACCAAGAAAGCGGTGCCTATAGCGAGATACGCCGCACGGTGACGCTCTTTTTCTTTCAATTGACGAGTGACTGCCAAGAAGATTGGCACGTTGCCAGGCGGATCAAGAATGACCAACATCGTGACGAGCACTTCGCCGAAAAGTCGAAGAGTCATTATTTCTTCCAGTTCGCAACAGCAGTTGCAAACTTCTTGATCTGCTCAGCGACTGGCTTTGGACCAGCACCACCTGGAGTGGTGCGCATCGTGACGCCAACGCCTGGCGCTATGAGGGCTGCTGCTTCTGCGCCGAGTGTTGGTTCGGCGGTCACGAGGTCGACTAACGAACCCTCACCCGCCAATGTGCGGCGCACCAAAGCACCCACAATCGCGTGTGCATCTCGGAACGGAGTTCCGGCTCGCACCAAAAACTCAGCAAGGTCGGTCGCGGCCATCGTTGGAGCATCAGCGGCTGACTTCATACGTTCGGGAACAAATCGGGCAGTGGCGATCATGCCGTTAAGAGCAGCCAATGCCAATGACACTTGATCCATCGCATCAAAGAGAGGCTCTTTGTCTTCTTGGAGATCACGGTTATAGGCGAGGGGCAAACCTTTGAGTGTTGTCAATAGTCCGACGAGGTCGCCAATGACACGGCCTGCCTTGCCACGAGCAAGTTCGGCGATGTCAGCATTCTTCTTTTGCGGCAACATAGACGAACCAGTTGCGTATGCGTCGTCGAGAACGGCAAAACCAAATTCATCGCTGGTCCACAGCACCCACTCTTCGCCGATACGCGACAAGTGAATGGCAACCATGGAAAGGCCAAAAAGGATTTCAGCAACGAAGTCACGATCGCTCACTGCATCAAGAGAGTTTTCAAATGGTTGAGCGAAACCAAGTTCGCGAGCCGTGAACAAAGGATCTAAAGGAAGCGACGACCCCGCGAGTGCACCAGCACCGAGTGGAGAAACGTCAGCACGCTTGAGTGCATCTCGCAAACGCTCGATGTCGCGACCGAATGCCCAGCCATGAGCCAACAAATGATGAGCCAAAAGAACCGGTTGCGCCCTTTGTACATGCGTATAGCCAGGCAGATAAACAGCATCGTCGCCTACACCAGCTTCGGTTGCCCGAGCCAGAAGTGTTTCTTGTATCGCGATGATCCGATCGATGACTTTCGGAACCTCACGCTTGCACCAGAGCCGCAAACCGGTCACTGATTGGTCATTTCGACTTCGACCCGTATGCAGCTTTGCTCCGGGTGCACCACAAATTTCAGTCACCCGACGCTCTACCGCTGTATGAATGTCTTCGTCGCTCGGTGCGTAAACAAACGCACCAGATGACATTTCATTTTCAACAGTTTGCAATGCGGCGAGAACTGAGTCTCGTTCTTCATGAGTCAAAATCTGGACGTGCGCGAGCCCTTTCACATGGGCCCGTGAACAATTGATGTCGTCTAGCCACAACCGCTGATCAAACGGAAGACTTGCGGTGTAAGCCATCAGTTCGTCGGCAGGTCCGCCAGCAAAACGACCGTGCCACAAAGTCTTTGAATCATCTTGCTTACTCATGAAACTTTCCTGACTTTTGAGTTTGTTGAGATTCCCGCAAGTTCGCGAAGTTTGTCAGCCATCTTTGCCCCGCCGATTTCTTCTGATGCGATACAGAAGATGGTGTCGTCACCGGCAACCGTACCGATGAGACCGTTCATGCCGCTGCGGTCGAGCGCTGAAGCAACAACGTGAGCACAACCTGGCGGCGTGCGAACCACGACCATGGGACCGCTATGTTGCACATCGGCCACCCACTCGCCCATCACTCGTCGCAATTGATCTTCTGGAGCCAAACGAGCTGGAGCGAATTCGGGAATGGCGTACACGGTGTCGCCACCTGGGACGCGCACTTTCACTGCTCCAAGATCTTCGAGGTCACGCGACACCGTCGCCTGAGTTGCACTGACTCCGTTGCCCAACAAGAGTTCAACGAGTTGTGGCTGATTGGTGACAGCCTGCTGTGAGATCAAAGTGGCAATCATTTGTTGTCGTTGCGCTTTAGTGCTCATTTAGTGACCCCCAATAAGTAGGCAAGCACGCCACGAGACGCGTGCAGTCGGTTATGACCTTGTTGAATGACTCGGCTCGCTGAACCATCGATGACGTCAGCTGCTACTTCGTAACCGCGATAGGCCGGAAGGCAATGCATAAAGATTGCCTTTGAATCAGCCTGCGACATCAATGCGGCCGTGACTGCATATGTGCCGAAGATCTGTAAACGCTCAGCCTTCTCTGCTTCTTGGCCCATCGACACCCAAGTATCGGTATGCACGGCGTGAGCGCCAGCAACTGCTCGTTGCGGATCGTTTGATTGATCAATTGAGCCACTACCCAAAGCAGCGATGCGAGCTAACTCTTGGTCAGGAGCGTTGTAGCCAGCTGGGCAGGCCAATTGATAGTGAGCACCAAGCATTACGCACACTTCGCCAAGCGAACGCGCCACATTGTTGTAATCGCCAACGTAGGCGACTGTCTTGCCATCTAACGACCCAAATTCTTGGACCATCGTGAGCGCGTCTGCCAGACCCTGAAGTGGATGTGATTCGTCACTCAACATGTTGACCACAGGAATCGAACTTGTCGCAGCTAAGCGTTGTACAACATCGTGCTTGAAAACTCGGGCCGCGATCAGACCGTGATAGCCCGACATAATGCGCGCAATATCTTCAACTGGTTCACGAGTGTCAAAGCCAACTTCTTCACCGCGGGTATAGACCGGATGACCGCCGAGTTGAACGATGGCGATCTCCATACTGTGACGCGTTCGATTAGAGGGCTTTTCAAAAATGAGCGCAGCGCCCTTGGGCATTCCATCGGCGTGAGCGAGGGGACGTCCAAGACTGGCTGGATCTCGTTGTGAGATTTCAAGTACAAACTTGATTTCGTCAACTGTTAAATCGGTGATGTTGAGTAAATGCTTCATTGTTTTCAGGCGGTAACGCCGACTCCCTCGGACAAAACTTGAGCGATTGCCGCGATGACTTCGTCCATTTCGGCAATTGAAACTGTGATCGGCGGAGCAAGACGTAATGAAGTCGCGTTGACAGCGTTTGTCACGACTCCCCGATTAAGCAACTCAAGATAAACAGCCTTGGCATCACGCTTTGATCCAAGTTCGACCGCTCGCAAGAGTCCTTGGCCGCGCACTTCAACGACTCCATCCACTTTGGCAAGTTGTTCTGCCAAGTACTGACCCTTGTCGTGTGAAAGCACCGGTGCGTTGATTCGACGCATCTCACCAATGACTGCAGTGATAGCCGCGCCAGCGATTGCCGTACCGCTATAGGTCGAACCATGATCACCTGGCTCGAAAACAGCAGCAACTTCACTCTTGGCCCAACAAGCGCCGACGGGGAAACCGTTTCCGAGAGCCTTGGCCATTGTGACAACATCGGGGACGATGTCGGCATGCTGGAAACCAAACCACTTCCCCGTTCGCGCAAATCCAGTTTGTACTTCATCAACCATCATCAACATGCCACGCTCGTCACACAACTTGCGAATGCCCTGCAGATATTCACGTGAAGCAGGAACGACTCCGCCTTCACCCTGAACGGTTTCAATAAGAATTGCCGAAACTGTCGGATCAATTGAGTCGACCAAAGCCTGCAGGTCACCAAATGCGACATGACGAAAGCCATCGGGCATCGGATGAAAAGGTTCTTGCTTTGCTGGTTGACCAGTGGCAGCGAGAGCGGCCAACGTCCGTCCGTGAAAACTTCCGAAAGCCGACACAACGACATGACGGCCACGACCACCAAACCGACGCGCCAATTTGAGAGCAGCTTCATTTGCTTCGGCTCCGCTGTTGCACAAGAAAACTTGACCATGTGCACCCGATGCTTCAAACATCAATTCGTTAATGGCCATTGCGGCTTGTGTTGCAGCAGGATTCGCAAAGAAGTTGCTGACGTGCAACAGAGTTGATAGTTGCTGCGAAATTGCATCGGCGATCACCGGGTTGCTATGACCAAGCGAAACAACCGCGATACCTGAAAGGAAATCGAGATAACGCTTACCATTACTGTCCCACAGTTCGGTACCCAGACCCTTTTCAAACATCACCGCTGGCGCACCAAATACGGGCATGAACGGGCAATATTGATTGGGTGTCGTTGAGAATGTATGTCCACTCATGATGCTTGTCCCGTCTTTCGGTATGAACTTTCAACCATCGTGCCGATTCCGGAATCGGTGAAGAGCTCAAGAAGTAAAACGTGTGGAATCCGTCCGTCCAAAATGTGTGAACGCTTCACACCGTTACGCACGGCATGAACACAACTTTCAACTTTTGGAATCATTCCACCAGCAATAGTCCCATCGGCCATGAGCGCATCAAGTTCATCGGGAGTGGTCTGACGAATTAAACTGCTCGGATCGCTGACGACCTTCCGTAAACCTTCGATATCGGTGAGGTACACGAGTTTTTCTGCTCCGAGAGCCTCGGCAATAGCCCCAGCAACGGTGTCGGCATTGATGTTGTACGCCTGGCCATTTGCATCGACGCCAATCGTCGCAATCACCGGAACGAACTCATCATCAAGAAGTCGTTGCAGAATTGCGGGATTAATCTTTTCAACATCACCCACAAATCCAAGCTCTGGGTCTTTGGGTGTTGCGGTAATGAGAGTCGCATCTTCGCCACTCACACCAACAGCAAAACGACCATGCACGTTAATCGCGGCAACGATTTGTGGATTCACTTGCCCGCTCAACACCATCCGCGCAATATCAACCGTTTCGGCATCGGTGACCCGCAAACCATTCTTGAATTCAGTGGTCTTGCCAAGCCGAGTCATGAGGTCGCTGATTTGCGGTCCACCACCATGTACGACGACGGGCTTCAGACCAACAAGCCGCATCAACACAATGTCTTCGGCAAAAAGTGCGAGTGCGTCAGATTCGGTTGCTCCGGCCAACGCGTTACCGCCGTACTTCACCACGACGACTTTGTTGGCGAATTTGCGAATATACGGCAAAGCCTCAATGAGAACAGCCGCCCGTGACTCGGGGGCCAATGCACTTGAAGAATTTTGAGTACTCACGGGTACACCCCAATCGAAGTCAGTCCAGAAGTCTCTGGAAGTCCAAGGGCAACATTGGCGGCCTGCAATGCTCCGCCCGATGCGCCTTTACATAAGTTGTCTAACGCACTAATCACCATCACATAGCCAGTGCGTTCGTCGTATCGAGCCGTGATGTGCACTGCATTTGAACCGAGCGTTGCTTTTGTTGATGGAGACTCAGAACGAACAACCACGAAAGGCTCGTTGGCATAGAAGGTCTTCAGCGCATCAAGCAACGATTGTGTTGATAACGAGACTCCATCAACTGGTCGCGCATAACACGTCGCCAGAATTCCTCTGTTCATCGGGACCAAGTGCGGCGTAAACAACAATTCAGCGCCGATTTGCTCTTGCATTTCGGGCGTATGCCGATGGTCAAGTAGTCCATAAGCATTCATGTCTTCATTCACCGTGGTGAAATTGTTGTTTTGCTTGGGCACTCGACCAGCACCCGACACTCCACTGGCCGCGTCAACGATGATTCCAGAATCTTGAATGAGACCCAAACGCACGAGTGGAGCGAGAGCCATCGTTGCCGCAGTCACGTAACAACCTGGCGTTGCGACAAGTTGCGCACCAAGCAAAGAGTCGCGATGCAACTCGGGCAATCCATAAACAGCTTGCTTCAACAATTCGGGCTGGTCGTGGGTGAAGCCATACCACTTTGGATACGCCGAGGAGTCTTTCAATCGGTAGGCAGCTGAGAGGTCGACGACACATCCGACTTTGCCCACCAAAGTCGGCGCCAACGACAAGCTGGCTTCATGGGGCAGACCCAGAAACGCCACATCGACGCCATCGATCTGTTGCGCCAAAGTGTCGGGATTGGAGTCCCCAAAAACCAGATCTGGATAATGGGCCGCCAGGTTGGGATACAACGAGGCCACTGCAGTTCCGGCTTGACTGTCGCCAGTCGCCGCCACGAGATCCATCTCGGGGTGGCCGGCGATCAGGCGCATCAGTTCAACCCCGGTGTAGCCCGAGGCCCCAATAATGGCCACTTTCTTGTGGTTGGTCGTCTGGCTCATAGTCACAGCGCAAGATCATACGGACTTATGCATACAAATACAACGATACTTCAACCCAGAGGGCTACCAGCCCGTGTATCTGGCGTGAGAACATGGGGTTATGGCCAAGTCTCGTGGGTTCGCACTCCCCTCAACCAAGGGTCGCATCCTGGTGGCGGCGCCTCCCTTGACCGATCCCAACTTTGACCGCACCGTGATTTACATGCTCGAACACAGCGAAGGCGGCGCACTCGGACTGGTTCTGAATCGGCCAAGTGACGATCTCGATATCGAGTTCGACCTCTGGGATTCGCTCGTGACTCCCCCTCACGAACTCTTCTGTGGAGGCCCCGTTGACCCCAAGGCATTGATTGGCCTTGGCGTCGTTCCGGGAAAAACTCCCGACGGCCAAACATTTGTGTCGATTGATTGTGTCTCACCCGTTGATCTCGATGGAGATCCGACAACAATTGACCCTCAACCAACCATGGTGCGCATCTTTCACGGATACGCCGGCTGGGGCCCACAGCAACTTGATGTCGAGCTTGAAGGCGGAGCGTGGCTGGTGTTGAACGCGTTAGTGACCGATGTGTTCACTGATCAGCCCGAAGAATTATGGCAAGCCGTTTTACGTCGACAAAAAGGCGAAGTCAGTTGGCTCGCCGACTGCCCTAATGATCCCAACCAGAATTAGACAAGTTTTGTCAGCGGAGTTGGGCGCCGAGTTTGTTGGCCCCAGCGATGCACTTATCGCGAACTGCGGCAACGTCAGCATCGGTCAACGTGCGGTCGTGAGCCTGCAGGCGTAAACGGAATGCCAGGCTGCGTGAATCGCCAGCGTCCTTTGAGCGATACACATCAAACAAAGCCAGATCTACAAGTAATGCACCAGCGCTCTGACGCAACGATTTTTCAATCTTCTCAGCAGTCACCGAAGTCGGCACTGTAAAAGCCAAGTCGATATCGCTTGATGGATAACGACTTGTCGCTTTCCACTGTGAAACTTTGGGCTCAACTTCAAGCAAACGCGACAGATTCAGTTCAAGTACGGCAACACGCTGAGTGATACCATACGCGTCGAGAACATCGGGATGGATTTCACCCACGAAACCAACCGCGTCTTTGCCTACTGACAAAGTGGCTGACCGTGTCGGGTGTAAACCTGCAGGAACATTTGATTGATCAAGCCGCGCTCCCCAACCCATTGAACCGGCGAGTTCTCGCCATACTGCGACAGCTGCTGGTGCTTCTGAACCAGCAATCACCACACCAAGTGATTCGTATTCAGCGGGCAAGATATCGGTGCTGGTCGGATACACATGGCCGACTTCAAAGAAACTCACACCCGACCGGCGGTGCGATTCGTTAAAGGCGATGGCCTTTAACAAACCAGGTCGCAGTGATGTACGCAAGACGTCGTCACCGACAACGAGCGGATTCATTAAGCGAACTGCTTCACCAGGCAGTCCAGCATTTTGTAGATCGCCGTCAGTTAAGAACGGATGCGGCATGGCTTCGTTGAAACCAAGGCCCAACAAAATTTCGCGTACTCGGCGACGTCGCTGTTGAACAACGCTCAATCCACCAGGCTGAGTTGACTTCGGAACTGTCTTGCCAAGCTTGTCGTAACCAAAATGACGAGCAACCTCTTCGACAATGTCGATTTCGAGAGTGCAATCAGGTCGCCACGACGGCACGGTGACTGCAAGTGATTCACCTGATGTCGCACAACCAAAACCAATGGGCTCGATGAGCGAACGAATTTGCTCTGATGTGAACGACGCACCAAGCAACGCACTTACGCGGGTTGGTCGAACCGCAATGACCGTCGGTGTAGGAATGGAAGAACTGCGGGCATCAACCATTCCCTCGTGAACCACGAGATCTGGACAGGTGAGCCGCAATAGTTCAACGAAGCGCGCAATTGACTGATCAATTCCAAACGGGTCCATGCCACGTTCGTTACGCGCTGATGCTTCAGTGCGCAAGTTGAGTCGAGCGACCGACTGCATGATCCCGACTGGTTCGAACCACGCCGTCTCAAGGGCAATTGTGTTGGTTGAATCGCTGATCTCAGTGTTCTGGCCGCCCATGATGCCAGCAATACCAATGGGGCGATCAGTTGCATCACAAATCAACAGATCGTCTTGCGTCAATGAACGCTCGACACCATCAAGCGTGATCATTGTTTCGCCTTGAGCTGCTTGACGAATTTTGAAGCCCCCGCCACCCAAGGTTGCGAAGTCATAGGCGTGGTTTGGCTGATTCGTTTCGAGCATGACGTAGTTCGACACGTCGACCACGTTGTTGATTGAACGCATGCCGGCAGCTGCGAGTCGACTGACCATCCAATCTGGTGATGGCGCAATACGAATCCCACTGATGATGATCGTCGTGAAACGAGCGCAACGATCGCCAGCAACAATTTCAACCGGGGCAGACTTTGACGGTCCAGTAACAGTCAATGCTGGATTGCTCTTGGTGAAAGGAACTTTAAAACGTGCGGCCAAGTCGCGAGCAACACCAACTTGACCATACGCATCGGGTCGATTACGCAGAACATCAATGTCGTAAACAATTTCTTCGGCTAACCCGAGCGCTTGGCCATACGGAACACCAATCGGTGTTGACGTGTCCATGATGAGAATGCCACCGTGGTCGTCGCCAAGCCCCAGTTCGCGAGCCGAGCAACACATTCCCTCACTGGGAATACCCACGATTGGCTTGGTTTCAATAAGTCGACCGTCAGGCATTGCAGTTCCGGGAGTTGCCCACGGAATGATGTCACCAGGCTGCATATTGAAAGCTCCGCACCACACATGGTGTTCGGTGCCGTCGCCGTTATCAAGAAAAACACGATGCACTTTGGCAGCGTCGGGATGCCGTTCAGTCTTAATCACGCGAGCAGTGATGACACCCGCAACGGTCGCTCCAACTTTGTCAACACTTTCAACAGCCAGACCAATGTCAGACAACGTAAATGAAATTGCCTCAACGTCATCTGGCAAGGCAGCTAAATCTCGAATCCATGAATGAACAACCTTCATCATGCGTCCTTAAAACTGCTCAATGAATCGAATGTCATTGGTGTACATCTCACGAACGTCGCCGACTCCGTGACGTTCTTTAGCCATACGGTCAATGCCGAAGCCAAAAGCAAACCCACTCCACTCTTCGGGGTCAAGACCGCCAGCGCGCAATACATTTGGATGCACCATTCCACAGCCACCAAGCTCGAGCCAATCGCCCTTGGGGGTACGGATATCAAACTCAGCAGATGGTTCGGTGAAAGGGAAATAACTCGGACGCAAGCGACTTGTAAATCCGGGTCCGAAGAATGCTTGAGTAAACGCTTCAATGGTTCCGGCAAGATCGGCCAAGGTGATTCCGCGATCGATCACTAAACCTTCGATTTGATGGAACACCGCGAGATGCGTTGCATCGGTTGTTTCGTTACGGAAAACGCGGCCTGGCATGATCATGTAAATCGGCGGAGCAACATTTTGCATGACGCGAATTTGCACTGGCGATGTGTGCGTACGCAACACCGTGCTACCAGGTTGACCATGATCGACGTAGAAGGTGTCGTGCATACTGCGCGCCGGATGCGAAGGTGGCATATTGAGTGCTTCAAAGTTGTACCAATCGGTTTCAACTTCGGGGCCTTCAGCTACTTGGAAGCCCAGTCCGACGAAAACATCTTCAAGTCGTTGCCAAGCTTGCGTCACGATGTGGGCTTTACCCCGACCTGGTACGTTGAAATGTTCAGTGAGATCGAGCGCTTCAGCAGCAAGTTGAACATCACGTTCGGCACGACCCAGCAACGCTCGGCGCGCATTGAGAACTTCTTCGACAGCCAGCATTGCCTCGTTGAGCGATTGACCTGCCGCCTTTTTTTCATCAACCGTCGCCAGTTTGCCAAGCCCAGTCTTCAACAAAGCCAACGGGCTTTTCTTACCCAACAGGTCGGTGTCGAGAACGCGAAGCTCATCAAGCGTTGAAGCTGCAGCAATGCTTTGCTCAGCGGCAATTCGAGCGGCGGTGATTTCAGAAATCATGACATCTCTACGGTACTTGAACCCGAACGTCGTTGACGAGCAACTTCAAAGCACAACACCGTCGCGGCCATCGCGACATTCAGGCTTTCAGCTTGTCCGACATGCGGAATACTGACCCACTCGTCTACCGCCGAAGAATCACTCATGCCGTGGGCTTCGTTGCCCAACACCACGGCCACGCGTCGGGTGCAATCAACCGACGTGTATTCGCGACCAGTGTGCGATGAAGTACCGAGGCGAATCAAACCTGCTCGAGCCACATCTTCAAGGGTGGCCTTTTCGACAATAGGCAAGCGGAAAATGCTGCCCGCGGATGCTCGAACAACTTTGGGATTGGATGGATCAACAGATCCGGGGGTGAGAACAAGAGCATCAGCCCCCGATGCTTCGGCCGAGCGCAGCATGGTGCCGAGATTGCCAGGGTCAGAGACTCCATCGGCCACAAGAACAAACGAAGCAGTTGCCAAAACATCGAGTAAAGCGAATCGTCGAGCCACGACGGCAATGATCGGTTGCGGCGCTTCAGTCGTCGCCACTTTCTCCATCACACCTGGGGCGAGGTAATGAACACTGCCCGCGCCGTCAATGGGATCGGCCCCAGGAGCAAGGTATTGACTTTCGACGGTCCAGCCAGCGGTGACAGCTTCGGCGACCAAAACAGCGCCTTCAACGATGAATGCACCTTCGTCGTCACGCGAACTGCGGCGCCCCGCAAGGCGCCGCAGTCGTTGAATACTTGGATTACTGAGAACCAGTTCGTGGTTCAGAGGACCTCGCTCAGGCGAGAGCAGCCTTAGCGGCTTCGCACAAACGACCGAATGACGCGAGATCGGTCACGGCCAAATCGGCGAGGATCTTGCGGTCAACTTCGATACCAGCCTTGTTCAGACCGTCGATGAAACGGCTGTAGCTGATCTCGTGCAAACGACATGCTGCGTTGATGCGCTGGATCCATAGGCGACGGAATTCGCCCTTCTTTGCACGACGGTCGCGGAATGCATACTGACCAGATCGCATGACCTGCTCATTAGCAGCGCGGACTGACCTGCTCTTATTACCGTAATAGCCCTTGGCGCGTTCCAATGTCTGCTTACGACGCTTCTTAGAACCGACTGCACGCTTAACTCTGGCCATCGGACTCCTCCTTCTTTCGTTCTTAACTAGTTACGTAAATGGGTGGGTAAAACTCAGCGCTCGCCGAGGAGACGCTTGATCTTCTTGATGTCACCGGAGTGCACATCGACCATGCCGTCAAGACGGCGGGTACGAGTGGACGGCTTCTTTTCGAACAAGTGCTGACGGTTCTGCTGCAGGCGGCGAATTTTGCCGGTGCCTGTCTTACTGAAACGCTTTGCTGCTGTTTTGCTGGTCTTCATCTTGGGCATTGCAATGTCCTTTGTTCAAGGTTTTCAGATCGAGTGATTTATTCTTCAGAATTTTAAGGTGTATCGGTCGCCGGGGCGGTCGTTTCAATCACAGGAGTTTCGACTGAAGTTTCGGTAGGAAGAATTTCGGCTTCAGTTGCTGGGCTTTCGGCAACAACTGGCTTTTCTTTCTTCACCGGCTTCTTATCGGGAACAAGCACCATGGTCATGCTGCGTCCTTCAAGTCGAGCTTGTGTTTCCACTTTGCCCACACTCAAAATTTGCTCAATGACATCGTCAAGAATTTTGCTTCCTAACTCTGGGTGAGCCATTTCGCGACCTCGGAATTGCAAGCTGACTTTGACCTTGTGGCCTTCAGCTAAGAATCCTTGGACGTGACGCACCTTGGTATCAAAGTCGCCCTTTCCGATCTTTGGTCGGAACTTGACTTCTTTGACCGAAACATGAGCCGTCTTCTTGCGTGCTTCGCGCGCTCGTTGAGACTCTTCGTAACGGAATTTGCCGTAGTCCATGATGCGACATACCGGCGGAGTGGCCAAGGGTGCGACTTCGACTAGGTCGAGGTCGATCTCACGAGCTAGGGCCAAGGCGTCAGGGACGGTCTTGATTCCTAGTTGGGCTCCATCGGGTCCGATCACCCTCACTTCACGAGCGCGAATGCGTTCGTTGTAGCGAGGTTCGTTCACTGGCGGTGCTATGGCTGTTCACTTCTGTGCAAAGGGCTGACCTCCCGTTGGATGGATACATGGCGACGCGAAGTCGTCACGGGTCAGCCACCAAAGTGGCCTTCTCGCATTGACCTGAACGCACTGTCGACTTGCGGTTTCCCGTTCATCAGTTGTGGTCAGGTGGGGGCAACAACCCCACTTCGCCTCAGTTGTGGAAGGTAGCGTAGCCGCTCGTGGCGCAAAAACGGCCATACCCGACGAAATCGGGCTATCTATCCCTTCACAACATCTCGCCCCGAAAGACCAGAATCGACCATGAGCAACGAAACCGAACCCGAACTGGCGCAGTCCCTTGAGGCTATGGCTGAGGCCCGTCAACGGCTCGCCGAAGTGCCCGCTGAAGTGGTCGTCACCAACCATGCCATGGGATTGTACGAACTAGGCGCTATCCATTTGACCGCCAGTCCCCCAGATCTCGTCGAAGCTGCACTGGCCATAGACGCCTTGGCCTGTCTCGTTGAGGGTCTTGACACCCGACTCGGCGAGAACTTTGAAGTTCTCAAAGACGCTCTGGCCAATATTCGAATGGCTTTTGTTCAGGTCAAGAACACGCTTTAATCAGTGATCCGCACTCGGCCATTCACGAGTTCGATTCCTTCGGCTTTCAACAATCTGGTCTGTTCGCTTTCGTTGCCCGGGACTAGTCGGCCTTGAACATTCACGACTCGCCACCACGGCATATCAAGCGAATCTGAATACAACGACAAGATTCGCCCAACCAGTCGAGATTGTTTGGGATACCCGGCTGCGGCCGCGACTCCCCCATAGGTGACTACTGAACCTTCGGGCAATGACAACAACACGCCGACGATGTCGCGCGTACGTTGATCGTCAGGCAGGTCGAATTGCACTGGCCTCGGCTCGACTGAACTTCATCACAATGTCGCACTCAACTTCGGAGCCGACTTCAATCTTGCGCGATCCATCAGCAATTTCGGCGCAATGAAACATCACGACTTCGCCTTGTGTCAACGTGATCTCGCCAAGACCAACATGTGCATCAAATGCCGTCACCGAGCCGCGCATACCTCGTTGACCTCAGGCAACAATTTTGGAGATCGGCATCTCCAAAAGATCGGATGCGCCTGCATCTTTCAACGCAGGAATCAATGTATTGATTGTGCGCTTTTCAACAACTGATTCAACGGCAAATCCACCGCCAGCAAGTTCGCTAATTGTTGGTGACTTCGCCGATGGCAAAACCGCCAAGACCTTTTGCAGATCATCAGAACCGACATTGAGCTTGACTAAAACTTTGCCACGAGCATCAAGTGTTCCGAGTAAGAGCGTCATCAACTGACCCATAGCGTGGCGCTTCGCCGGATCGGCGTACGAGTCCTTATTGGCAATCATTTCGGTGTAACTGACCAACATGGTGTCGATCACGCGTAGACCAGCAGCACGCAATGCCCGACCAGTTTCGGTGATGTCGACGATGCAATCGGCAATGTCGGGAATCTTGGCTTCGGATGCGCCATACGACAAACGCACATCGGCCTTAATCCCTCGTTGGGCAAAATAGCGTTCGGTCAGACTTGGGTACTCAGAACTCACGCGCACACCATGTGGCAGATCGGCAACGGTTTGCGCCGGACTATCGCCAGCAACTGCAACGACAACTTTGACTGGATCGGTCGTGGCCTTTGAGTACTTGAGTTCGCCCAAACTCTCAACATCACTTTGAGTTTCTTCAACCCAATCACGACCCGTAATTCCGATGTCAAACAAACCTTCAGCGACGTACTGCGGAATTTCTTGCGGGCGCAAAATACGTACATCAACGATACGCGGGTCATCAATAGTGGCTTTGTAATCGACACTTGATGAACGGCGAATAGTGAGATCGGCCGCTTCGAAAAGTTCGAACGTGGCTTTTTCAAGTGAGCCTTTGGGGAGGACGATGCGCAACACAGAAGTCACGCTATCGGCGGGCGTGGCTTGACACGGGGTTAATTAGTGCTTGGTTGGGTCGTCGTTCAGCAAACGGACGGCGTGGGGCAAGACATCGATGATGGCTTCAATCTGCTCAACGCAGCCCTTTGGCGAACCTGGCGTATTGCAAATGATCGCTTGACCCCTAATGCCAACAATGCCTCTCGACAACCGACCGAGTGGGTTGACAAGACGCATGGCCTCAGCCAAACCAGGGGCTTCGCGTTCAATGACCTGCCGTGTTCCCTCGGGCGTTTGGTCGCGTGGGGCAAACCCAGTGCCTCCGGTGCTAACGATGACACCGGCAAAATTGTCAGACATGCGAATCAATGTTTGGGCGACATTGTCGACGCCATCCGCAGTAAGTCCACGCTCAACCACAACGAAACCGTGACGCCCAAGTGCTTCGGCGAGCTTGGCCCCCGAAAGGTCTTCGCGTGTGCCGCGTACGACTCCATCGCTCACGGTCAGAACCTTGGCAAGGATCGGCGACAGATCATCAGTCATGGCGGCGACGATATCTGATGAGAACCATGCCATCAGTGTCGGCATGATGTGGAAGAACCCGATGACCGATTCCGAAGTCGGACCAATCATCGCCAAGAGGCGGAAGGCCATCGTCACCAGCCCGACCAACGACATCAAACCCTCCGGGCACGCCGTGGTCTGTTGACTCAGCAGCCGTAATGGTGCAGACCGAGTACACGAGCACTCCCCCTGGTTTCACAAGTGGAGCCGAAGCATCAAGTAATTGCTTTTGCAATGTGGCAAGTTCTTCAACATCTTTGCTCGTGATTCGCCAACGGGCATCAGCACGACGACGCAATGCGCCCAGTCCCGAACACGGTGCGTCTAACAACACCCGATCGAAACTGCCAACAAGAAAAGGAGGTGCAATGCCATCGGCTGCAACGACCGGTAAGTGATAACCCATTCGCTCAGCATTCTTGGCCACAAGACCTGCTCTCGTTGGCTGCAAGTCTGCGCCAATGACTGTCGCGCCACTTGCCGCCAATCCGGTGGCCTTGCCACCTGGGCCTGCACATAAGTCAAGAACTAATTCACCACGTTGTGCACCAACCGATGCTGCGACCCACTGGCTTGATTCATCTTGCACATAACCATCACTACGCGTCGTCACGGGTGATGGAACATTCATTCTCTCGAGAGCGGCAACTGCATCTTCGTTGGACATTTCGGCATGAAACCGTTCGCTGATCCAATCGGGATAACTGAGACGAACTGCATCATTTGGCCAGATCATGGTGACCGTTGAAACTTTGCGCAGAACTGCATTCACAAAACCACTGGTTTTGCGCGTTGCTAAATCGACAGTCGCCGAAACTGCAGCGTGCGGAGCAACCCCGGCAAAAACCAATTGATAGGCGCCGAGTCGCAACAATGTCCTCGTCGCGTCATCAGGTTCGCTGACCACAAAACGATCAATGAGCGCGTCACAAGCTCGACGCATGCGCGTGGTTCCGTAGACAAGCTCGGTGACGAATCGGCGATCTGGGTCTGAGAGTTTTGATCGCGACAAAAGTGCCGGCAAAACCAAATTGGCATATGCCCCATCGTGGTCGATGCGCATCAAAGCAGCGAGCGCTACCGAACGAGATGATTCAGTCACTTAACAACTTCTCTCCGTGTGTGGGTTGATTTCCGTTGATCCATGAGACAACGTCCATTCGAGGCTTGCCCTCGGGCTGAACGATTTTGAGTTCAAGAGTTCCACGGCCAGTCGCAACGTGTGCCGAGTTCTTCATCACGCTTAATGAACCGACTTCACTTGAAGCGTCATCAATGACATCTGCTTGGTGAATCTTGAGACGTTTGCCACGAAAAACTGTCCATGCGTTTCCGAGTCGAATCAATCGTGAAATTTCATGTGCGGATTTCGACCAATCAATTCGCAATTCTGACGAATCAATTTTCTCGGCGTACGTCGCTTCACCAATCTGCGGCACGACGGGATCAAGACCCGATTTCAATTGTTCAATGAGTAGTTGTGAACCTTCAGCGATCAATTGTGAGCGGATGTCATCAGCTGTTGTTGAGTCTGTAATGGTCATCGTCCGCAGCCCGATGACACCGCCGGTATCAAGACCTTCTTCAATTTGCATCAAGCAGACCCCCGTCTCGGAATCGCCAGCCAACAGCGCCCGCTCAATAGGAGCAGCGCCTCGCCATTTCGGCAATAACGACACATGCAAGTTCACCATCGGAATTTCGGCGAGTACGTGGGGCTTGATGAGCGCCCCGTACGCAACGACCACGGCAAGATCAAAGGGCTTGTCGCGATGTTGTTCAAGCAGATCGTCAACTTTATGAGACACCGTGAGCCCAAGCTCGAGAGCGGTCACTTTGACTGGGCTCGGATACAGATCGTTTCCACGAGCCCGCCGTTTATCAATTCGGGTCACCACATGCCCAACTTCAATTCCGGCTTCGACGAGTGAGCGCAACACCGGAACTGCGAGTTCAGGTGTCCCTAAGAATGCGACACGTTGAACTGCACCCACTGGCAAAGGCGCCAAAGATTCAGGCGTGTGCGCGGGCATTTGGTTCATTCAGCTCGCAAACGCTTAATCTCGCCGACCGGCGACGCTTGTTCGGACAGCTTTTTGTATTCAGCAATCGCCTGCTTGCGCTGTTCGGGCTGCATACGGTCAAACATCAACACACCATTCAAATGATCGAGTTCATGTTGAAAAAGTCGCGCTTCAAGTTCGTCGGCTTCAAGCGAGATCTCGTTGCCATTCATATCGATGCCCTTCATGAGCACCGTCTTGGGTCGCGTCATCTCGACATATAGGCCAGGAATGCTCAGACATCCCTCGTCGTAGACCCATTCACCATCAGATTCAACGATTGTGGGGTTGAGGATCACCATTGGCTCATCGTCCATATCCCACACAAAGATTTGGCGTTGGATACCTACTTGAGGAGCCGCCAAACCAATACCCGAGTCACTGTCGTACAGCGTGTCGAACATTTCTTCGACAATTCGGACGACCTTGCCGTCAATGTCTGTGACCGCTGCCGCCTGCGAAGCGAGCACCGGATCTCCGAAAGTACGAATTTGGTACGACATACCTGACAGGCTACCTATGACATGTCTGTACCTGATGCTCCTTC
>Ga0192647_100815_pt1 | contig 21467 bp, 21 predicted proteins | sample LauGreFa1BDMLBSN_2_FD_133046 | JGI IMG/M metagenome (GOLD analysis project Ga0192647, IMG submission 133046) | Freshwater lake microbial communities from Lake Michigan, USA - Fa13.BD.MLB.SN - reassembly | ecosystem: Environmental > Aquatic > Freshwater > Lake | place: Lake Michigan, USA...
AAAAAAATAAAGGCGTTCAAAAAATCTGAACGCCCAAAAATATGCATAAAGTAACGTATGTCGACACTCAATTATGTCATGTCTATGCTTTTACTATTACTATATATGTTGTACCTATATATCGTTTTCCTTTAGCAGTTTTATGCATTGGAGGTGGATTTACAGAATCTATAGTATTTGAACCTTTAGGAAATATACGAGTATCTTTCACGCCTTTTTCAACTAAAAAAGCTTTAATAGCATTAGCTCTTTCATCAGTAAATTTTTGCATAGATTCTGGCTCTGAAGCCATATCAGGATAAGATTGAATTTCTATGGAAACACCTGGATTTAGCATCATCATTTTCTGGATATCTGCTAAATAATCTTCAGCACCTACCCTTAATTTTGACTTTTTTAGTTCAAAAGGAGGAACATCAAGCAAAATCTTTGTTCCTTTTGCTAGAGGTTTTACCGAAAAGTCACGAGATATTTCAGCATACTTATTTGTTTTAGGAAGACTGATCTCCATTTCATCTTTAAAATAATCAGGCGACTCTAATTGTATTTTATATTTTTTTCCTTGCTTAAGGCCAGTAACAAAATAATATCCTGTAGAAGAATTGCTTTTTGAAGATCCAACTTTTTTATTGTTTTCATCATAAAAAGAAACCATTACAGACGTAAAATTTCTATTTGTTTGGTCGATAACGGTTCCTGTAACACTCATGATAGCATCTTGAGCATATAATGAAGAACTCATTATACATATTCCAGCAATCACACTAAATATTGTTCTCATTTTTTTCCTCCTTTAGCTTTTCCTTTTACGGCAGGTTTTACTTCATTAAGAACACGCACTGTTCCATCGGCACATCCAACAAAAATTTGTTCAGCATTACTTATTAAATCAACGCCCCAGATATCTGTTCCAATATCCATAGACATAATATTTGAGCCAGTATTAATATCCCAAAGTTTAACAAATTTGTCTAAACTTGCTGTTACAATTGTTTTATTATCTGCTGCAAAAGATAGACTTTGAACAATCTCATTATGAGCATTGATTGTTCTTAATAAATTTCCTGAAGGCATATCCCATATTTTAACAACTCCATGTTCATCAGCAGATGCCATTCTTTTGGAATCGAAACTAAATAGTACAGTTAATACTTGTGTATCATGTCCAGTAAGAGTTAATAAAGCCTCTTTACTTGCTAAGTCTGTACTCCATATTTTAATTGTTTTGTCATCGCTACATGAAGCTATTAGTTTTCCATCATAACTATAGGCAACATCATTTGTTTTACCTGTATGTCCACGAAGTGTTTTAACCTCACTTTGAAGTTTTGTATCCCATAGTTTTACTGTTTCATCAAAACTTGTACTGGCTAATAAATCACCGTTAGGACTATAATAAACACCAATAACTTCTGCTGTATGACCTGCTAATAAATATTTCTGTTTTCCTGTTTCTACATCCCAGACTCTTACTGTTCTGTCACTACTTGCACTAGCAATAGATTTATCATCTCCAGAAAAAGATATATTATTAACCTGACCTAGATGTCCTTTAATTGTTAACATTTCCTTTCCATCTGGAATAGACCAAATCTTAATTGTTTCATCTAAACTGCAAGTTGCAAACTTGGAATCATTCCCATTAACAAAAACTCCCAATACTTCATCGTCATGTTTCCCAATCACTTTCATCTCATATACTCTTTGTTGTGCAATCATGTCCCCTATATTATATAGAGAAAGCATAAAGACAAAGAATATCTTCCACAAACTTTTTTGCATGAAAAACCTCTTCTACATGGTGTAATAATGAATAAATGTTGTAAAATATCTGTAAATAAATATAAATGCTGTACTATATGAAAGCTGATTACCCTGCCAATATTAAGATCGTAATGTATTAATTATATTATTTAATTCTGATATGATTGATGAAAGTTGCTCTTCAATAGATTCCTTTGCTATAACTTCTGCTGTTTTTTCATCATTAAATCGATTATCATTATCAAAGCTTAAGGTTATTAATCTGGCTTTCGTTTCTACTATTGTTAAACGCTCTTCACGTATTAGCTTCTTAAGATATTGTAATAATGTAAGATCTTTTTTACTGTAAATTCTATTGCCAGAAATATTTTTTTGAGGATGTAATTGACTAAATTCTCTTTCCCAATATCTAATTACATGTTGTTCTTCATCTATTAAATTAGCTACTTCTTTTATTGAATATGTTTCTTGATTATTTTCCATATGCGCTTATATCATAATGTTTTACTTCTTGTAATGACATTAGAAAATGTATTTCCTTACAAGTTTATATTATACGATTAATACACAATACTTGATCCAGTATATACATCACCATTATTCAATACAGCCATTATTCCGTAAAAGCCAGGAACGATTTGTTGATGTTTTGGCATAGATAATTGACAAAATCCATCCAATGATTTTTCCTGACATTGTAATGGATATGTATTACCAGCAAGATCAAAACAATAGATGTATCGAATCACATCTTGAATGGGTAACATAGTTTCAAATGTCTGAGAATTTCTATTATACATAACAGATATGGCATGAACTGAATGTGATGCTTGTTCTTGCACTGAAGATATCTGCTGATATGTAGCGCTAAATTTAGAAAAGTAAAACTCATCACCAGAACTTTTTTGATCATTATTTGAGCAATTTGTCATCATATAAAAAGTAACTTTTCCCTTATAATCATTTTGAGGAGGTATCCATGAAAATGACCACTCAATTTCTCCTGGAATAATTGATTTATTGCCTTGATATGTATGTGTTAAATATCTTCTTCCTTTAGCGGTAGGTATAAAATCATCAGCCCTTTGAGATTGTATTCTTTCTCCATCATAGATAACAAATGTACCCGCATTTTGATTCATGCTATCTAAGCACACAATTTGAAATCCAAATTTCGTGGTTCCTGCTTTTCTAACTGTTAGTTTAATATCTACAGTATCATCAGAATACACTGTATTCGATTTTTCTCCAAATTGGAATGTATTTGTAGTATCATCTTGTTGAATAAATGATTGATCATGACATCCATATTGAGCACATGTTTTTTCACCTGGAGCACCCGTTGAACTTTCATGCGCACCTGTTGATTTTAAAAACATTTCATCTTTATCAATTGCTCCATTAATCATCCCATACATCAAGACAGAGCAAAGACTGACAATGAGGGTATATACACTATATTTTTTCATGGGTATTACTAATTATGGAATGAGAAAAGTATGAGCATTCATTGATGAACTTGTAGTGCAACGTAGAATGTATAATCCTTTTTGAAATTCTTGCAATGGCACAATAATTTCTGAATTTATATCAGACATAGGCAGTTGATTCATTATCAATGAACCATTAATCGAAAATATTGCAGTAGAAAGAATTGGCATTGAAGGATTTTCATTATGTATAATCAAATGATTTTGTTTAATAAATGCTATTATCTGATTATGATCCCCAAGTTCTTTACATAAATCTTTGCAATCTGTTTGAAATTTCTCATTTAATGACATTGAATGAAGAAATACTTTGTCTCCTTTATCAGAATTATCATTATTGGCAGACACAGTAGCAAAATAAAAATGAACTTTTCCTTGCCCTTTAGAAGGAGCTTTCCACTTCATATTCCATGAATGTGATCCTGGCATTTTCGGGAAAGTTCCAGCATGTTTATATGTTACATATTCTCTGTCTTTTATTTCCAATTCATTAAATAATATTTGGGTATGTTCTGAATCTGAAATAATAAAAGAGCCACATTGATTCCCATTATCATCCAATGCCACAAGCTGAAATCCAAATCTTTTTATTGAAGGATCTTGTACATGCAATGATATCGGATAGATTTCATCAGGTGAATATGAAGAAATTGAAGAATTGTCAAAAAGAAGCTGCGCTTTCGATTGCTCACCTATTTGGGAATCATCATGGCATCCACTTTGAGCACAAGTAGATTCACCAGGTGCTCCTGTAGATGAAGGAGGTGCTCCAAAACTTGTAATATCAACTATATCACTTTTTACTAAAGATTGATCTATTGCGAACAATATGAATGTACAAAAAATGATAGATAAATAGATTTTTTTCATGATACTTTACTCAATTTCTAATATTGCTTACAAAATAGAAAAACCACTGCATATTTCATGCAATGATTCTTTTTATGAATATTATTGAAAGATAAAAACAAGCATGTATTTTTGCATGGTGATTTTCATTTATTAAGATAAAAACATGAACTATGATTCTGCAACCTTACAGGCATTAAAATCTTTTTTATATAGAATGGCCGATGACTCATTAATAATTGCTCATCGAAATTCTGAATGGACAGGTTTAGGGCCGATTTTGGAAGAAGATATTGCTTTTTCTTCGATAGCTCAAGATAAATTAGGACATGCTCTTTCATTATATACTTTATTGAATAGTTTGGGCGAGAAAGAGCCAGACATTATTGCATTTACTAGGCAAGCCAAAGACTTTACTTGTTGTCAATTTGTTGAATATCCAATTGGTGGATATGACTTCAGTTTATTGAGACATTTTCTTTATGATACAGCAGAATTAATTCGATTTACCTCTTTAACATCAAGTACTTATGAACCTCTTGCCAAACTTTCCAAAAAGATAATTGGTGAAATCAAGTATCATGTATTTCATGCAAATACGTGGATGGTTCATTTGGGAGCTAAAGGAAATGAAGAAAGTCATGAAAGAATGCAAACAACCCTAAATCACATTTTTCCTTTGGCATTGGGTATGTTTGAAGAAATGACATCAGATCCTTTATTAATATCTTCTGGTATTTATACTGGAGAACAATCAATTAAACATGATTGGATCGAAACAATAACTGCAATATTAACTCAAGCACAACTAATAATTCCTCATGATATTACTCCCATTTATGGTGGAAGAACTGGAAATCATTCAGAATATCTTGATCCATTATTACAAGAAATGACCGAAGTGTTTAGTATAGATCCTTTAGCAAACTGGTAGATAACTTTAGAAAAATATCTCATGAATTATTTGATTGCTGGTAATTGGAAGATGAACACTATTCCAAGTGAGGGGCTTAGATTAGTCGATGAAATATGTCTTCAGATGAAATCTTTAGATCTATCAGTGGATCTATTGATATGTCCTCCTTTTACTCATTTAGTAGTATGTTCAGAACTCATTAGGCATCTTAAATCACCATTAAGAATTGGTGCGCAGAACTGTTCATCAGAGTCTAAAGGCGCATTTACAGGCGAAATTTCAGCACAAATGTTAAGAGATTTAGATATAGAATATATCATCATTGGTCATTCAGAAAGACGAACCATATTTCATGAGACAAATGATATAATTATAAAAAAATGCATTCAAGCCTTGGATTCTGGAATTATACCTATTGTTTGCATAGGAGAATCTTTACAACAGAGAGAAGAAGGCTTAACTTTAGAAATTATTCAATCACAAGTACATGCTATTTGCTCTAATGAGATTATAACTAAACATGAACATGTGCATTCAATAATTTTTGCTTATGAACCAATTTGGGCAATAGGAACAGGAAAAGCAGCTCAGCCTGAACAAGCAGAGGAAGTTCACATATTTATACGATCATTATTAAAAGAGTATTTCCCTGAATTCTATCTAACTATTCCACTTTTATATGGTGGAAGTGTAAACGGGGCGAATGCCAAAGAGTATTTTTCTAAAAAAGACATCAATGGAGCATTAGTAGGAGGCGCATCCTTGCAAGCAGGAAGCTTTATAGAAATCGCTAAAGCAGCAATTCGCTAATTACTTTCAAGTAATTTTTTTGTAGCATTTTGTCTGTGGATAAACATAGATTTTATCATAGATTCAACGAATAAAACATGAGCACATAAGCCAAGAACACCAAGTGGTAACTCATATTGAAAATAGTCTGTCATTCTTGTATATCCATCGCCAATATCTTCGAAAACTCTTCTTTGCTTCATTGATTTAAAAGGACCTTTTAACTGAATATCAGATAATAAAGAAGGATATTCAAATTCTACAAATTTCATATGCATTTCTGTGGGGATTAGCTTAAAATGCTTAACAATTAGGTGGACTTCTTGTCCCACTCCAATTGGGTCGCATCTTTTTACTGAAATATCTAAATGTTTTGGAGATATTTCTAATAAATTCTTTGTATCAGTATGAAACAGAAATGCCTCTTCTTGATGACATTTAATGATAATACTTCTTTCAAAATAATGCATAAAAAAAGCCTCGAAATATAAAATTGTATATATATCGAGGCTTAACAGAATTGAAAACAGAAAAGTTTATTCTGCAGGAAATACTTGATTAATTCTTCCATAAACAATTTCTACATCAGCATTACCATCTATATTAACCATTTTGCCAGTAGATTGATAGTACTCTAATAATGGAGCTGTTTGTTCATTGTATACATTGAGTCTGTGACGTATAATGTCTTCATTATCATCTTGCCTTCCCCTTTTCAACATTCTTTGAACAATTTCTTCGCCATCTAAAGTAATATTAATAATCATTTTAATTTCTTTTCCAAGTTCGCTTAGCATATCATCTAAAGATCTGGCTTGTACCAATGTCCTTGGAAATCCATCAAGGATTGCTCCTTTTGCATATTCAGGTTTTTGGAGTGCTTCTTTTACTATTCCAGTTACAATTTCATCCGGTACTAAACCTCCAGATTCTACATAACTTTTAGCTATTTTCCCCATTTCAGTTCCGGCAGAAATAGCATTTCTAAATGCTTCACCAGTTGATAAATGAAGAATATTTTTTCTTTCAGCGGCAATTGCAGCTTGAGTTCCTTTACCAACTCCTGGTGCACCAAACATGATGATTATCATTGTAACTCCAAAAACTCCAGAACGGAATTCCTAACTTTTTTCTACAAATATACAGGTTGAAAGTCATTATTCAATATCTATCTATTCATTCTTACTCTATATTCTCATAGATATAGACCCCAATAGTGAAAATCCAGGTAATGGATAATTATCAATCATCTCATATCGAGTATTGAGCACATTCCTTATATCAAGTCTTACTATTGTTGTAATATCGAAAAGAATAATTTGCTTTTCAGCGAAAACTGATAAGAGAAAAAAGTCTGTTAACTCTGAATCACTATTATTATCAGGCAGACTATATCTAGAGCCAGTATAGTTTATTGATAAGCCAAAAAAGTAAGAAGGAAGATGATAAGAAATAGAGCTAGAAGCTTGGTGCTTAGGAGTATAAGGTAATTGCTTATCTTTAGTAAAAGAATCCGCACTATTATCTACAACTTTTCTGTAAGAATAAGCAGCTCTCACATGCAGATTAGAAATACTAATATTATCTTGAAAAGTACATTCTAATCCAGATGAATGAGTTTGCCCAATATTTCTTGCACTCCATTGCAAAGGAGATATTGGAATAGCAAATATCTGATTAGTAAGATCAATACTATATATATCTAAATCAACAGATCTCCCTAAAGATCTATATGCTAAACCAGCTTCTATATTTATTGAATGTTCTGGTTTTAATTGTGAAGTTCCATAATTCAGATAATAAAGTTCATTAAAAGAAGGTGCTCTAAAATCTTTACTAATTTTTGATTTAATCAGGAAATTATCTGAAAGTATATAACCAGCAGAAACAAAAGCAGAGTTTGCATTTCCGATATCTCCTGAAAAAAAATCAGCTCTTATTCCAGATTCACATTTGAATAATTTATATTGATAAGAAGCAGTTGTAGAAAAAGCCGCAAATCTTCTGCTGGGATTATTACCTGCATCTGGTTGCAACATTTCTCCAGATAAAGAAGTATATCCGCATTGAAAAGAGCTTTGCATCAATATTTCATTAAGTATCTCATATTCGAATGAAGTGGTTGAGATATATTCAGAATTAAGGAATGTAGATTGTATACCAGATTTACCAGCAAATTTAGCGAAAGGATCGTTAAAAGTCATTACACCCTTTTTTATAGTACATGAACTGTGAAGTCTAGGTAGATTAGTACTATTTAATGTGTAATGGAAAGCAGTTAATGATTCATTTTCTGAGAAAACCGCTTGTGCATCTTCTATTTTACCAGACAAAACTGCCCCTGGAACTCCCCTTTTTGTTTGCCTGAACATTGTAAATGCAGAAAAGCTATGTTTATCTAAAGTATCAGACAATGCAGCCCGTGCAAAAACATGTAAAGAAGATGAGTGAGCATTTTGTCTGTTCATCTCAATTGTTTCTTTAAATCCAGCTGGCTGAAATTGAAATGGAAAAGAACCATCATAAGAAAGATAGTCAGAATGAAAAAAGTAATGTGAAGTACTATTGCCCCATTGATATGAACCTTTAAGAGATCGCTCACCAAAAGAACCTATACTAGAATGTAGTAAAGCATGATTATCAATATTCCTAAATGGGAGATGTATATTTATGAGTCCACCGATTGCGCCACTTCCAGCAATTGTAGAAAATCCACCTTTTTGTACAATATATTCCTGATTGTCCATTATTGGTAATGTTCCAATATCAAACATGCCATTCTGAGGTGAAGTTAAAGCTATGCCATCAATCAAAATAACAGATCTTTGTGGTCCTAAGCCTCGATTAGATATAAGTTTAAGTGATCCTGGACCTCCATAATCTCTTAAATCTGCAGAAGGTATTAATGCTACAATAGCATCTAATCTGCGAGAAGATAGGGATTGGATATCTTGAGAATGTAGTTTGATATATGAAAATAATGGCACTCTATTTACTGTATCAATACTTCCATTGGCATTCTTTATTATAGATTTTGTTGTAAATGTTTGTAGTGAATCATTGTTCTTTAAAAAAGAAGAGCTTTCTTGAGAAGTTTGAGCATATACATGCACATATGCTACCATACAATACAAAGAAACAGTACATATTATAGAATTTATTATTAAAAAAAACCTATACATAGGACAATACGTGGAAAAACTTCATTATATTTGTAATTGTTAGTGGGCGTTCAAAGGCGATTGCCCATTTTTTATTAGTATTAATCGTATTTATTATGGCATTACAACTTCCTTCAGACATTAAAACTCTTTTGGAAGAAATTTGTACAACTTTTGATGCAACGCTTATTGATACAGTATTACGAGGCACAAAAGAACTTATGATGCTAGAACTATATATTGATACTCCAAATGGCATTACTTTAGATATTTGTGAAAAAATCAATCGTAGATTATTGGAAATATCTGAAACAAATGAATTTATTAATGCTATTAGAAGCATAGAAGTTTCATCTCCAGGTGCAGAAAGGCCTCTACAATACTATTGGCAATATCCAAGAAATATTGGAAGACTATTAGAAATAACATATACACAGGGTGATGCTCAAAATACTGGATTATTTACATTAGTAGATGCTAATTCTGAATTTTGCTCTGTAAAAGAAAAGAATAAATCAAAAAAGAAATCTTCTGAAAACGAAGATACTATTTTGACAATACCTTATAATGAAATACAAAAAGCAATAGTTGTTTTACATATGTAAAACTTCTCATTAGATATTAATCTCATCAATTTTGTTAAGTGAACAATGGCACGCCGTAAAGCTAAACCAAAGTACGATAAGAAGCTTATTATTGAAGCATTTGCAGATATGGCCCGTGAAAAGAGCATAGATAAAGATTTGCTCCAGGGTATGTTAGTAGAGACTTTATCTCTTTTGATTCGGAAGAAATATGGTCAGGAAGCAAACTTTGATATTGTTGTTAATATGGACAAAGGTGACTTAGAGATTTATCTAATGCGCACTATTGTTGAAGAAGTAGAAGACCCATCATTACAAATATCATTGAAAGAAGTATCTACACGTTCTCAAGAAATCTATGAATTAGGTGATGAATTTATCGAAGAGATAACTCTTGAGAATATTGCAGAAAATTTTGGAAGAAGATTGATAGCTTTAGCTACTCAAACTCTCGGACAAAGGATTCGTGATGTAGAGAAAGATAATGTATTCAATGAGTACAATGATAAAGTTGGTGAAATTATTGTTGGTGAAGTATATCAGGTTCGCCCAGGTAGTTTACTTGTAATGCATAATAAAATTGAAATGAGAATGCCCCGTGAGGAGCAGATTCACAATGAGCGCTACAAGAAAAATATGTCTGTAAAAGCAATAATTAAAGAAGTAAGAAGAATGCAAGGCAGTGGTACACCTGATATCATTCTTTCAAGATCTGCAGATGAATTCTTGGCAAGGCTATTTGAAATCGAAATTCCAGAGGTATATGATGGAATCATCGAGATTAAATCTATTTCCAGAGATCCAGGTGAAAGAGCTAAAGTAGCTGTTCAGTCTTTTGATGAAAGAGTAGACCCAGTTGGTGCATGTGTTGGTATGAAAGGCATTAGAATTCACTCTATTGTTCGTGAATTAAACAATGAGAATATTGATGTTATAGAATATTCTTTAGATCCTAAAGTATTTATTGCCAGAGCATTAGCCCCCGCAAGAGTTAAAGATATTGCTGTGTCTCCAGATACTAGATCCGCTACTGTATTAGTAGCAGATGATCAAGTTTCTTTAGCAATTGGAAGAAATGGACAAAATGTAAGGCTTGCATCAAAATTGACAGGATATAATATCACCTTGATTAAAGAAGGTGGAGAAGATATTGAGCTCATCGAATTCCGTGAAGAATTAGGAAGAGAAATGTATGACAATATCATTAATCTTGGAATTGATACAGCAAGAGAATTTTTAGAAGCAGATATTTATGAATTACTATCCTTACCAGGAATGAGTAAGCAAACATTGCTTGAAATCCGCCAGATAATTCTTACTGAATTTGATGAACAGGAAATAAGCGAAATATCTCAAGCAATATTGGAAGCCGATGAATTTAGTGATGATTCCGTAGAAGGTTAAGCAACACTTATAAATTTTTCAGTATTTTTTTCACATCAGCCCCAGGTTGTATGTCAGCATCACAAGGTACACGTCTGTTCAAGCTAGCCTCCCAAATTAATATTGGAAAGGATGCTATTGTTGAATTCTTACAAGCTAAAGGATTCACTATTGAAAATAAACCTACAACAATGCTATCTGAAGAGATGGTTGATGTTGTTATGGATAAATTTGCACGCGAGGCCAAAGCAGCCGAAAAGCAACGTGAAAAATTAGAAAAATATCATACTGCACGTCATCCTGAAAAATCAGAGATTGGCAATGAAGATATTCATAATGAAGCTCCACCTTCAGTTCAAGAATCAATAGATAATTCTGAATCATCTAAGATTTCTGACACAAATGAAAGCTTAGAACATATCCCAGTACATGATATTTCTTCTATAGAAACCGCAACAGAACCTGCACAAGCCCCTAATGATAAAGGCCATATAGTAGGAACTGTTATAGCTTTAGACAATTCATTTGACAAAAAAAATAAAAAGAAGTCAAATATAAGTACGCCAGCTCCCAAAAAAGAAGTTGCATCCAAGTCCGAGCCTCTTCCTGAATCCAAAGAAATCGCTATAGATTCCCCTGTTTCCAGTAATACAGAAAATGAATCTGATACTAAAACCCCAATAGAATCTGGGATTTCAACTGTTTCCAATCAAGACACTACTCTAGATATATCTTCTGATGATAATAATGTAGATATATTATCAAATCCAATTTCTACAGAACATGCAGATGTACTACAAACTGATTCTAAAGAAATTGAATCTATTGTTGAGACAACTCCAGAAATAGAATCAAATGATTCTAACAGAAAAAAGAAAAAAAGGATAATGGAGATAGAGTATGAAGCTGGAGCAATGCCTCAGTTACGTGGATTAACCGTAGTTGGCAAGATAGATTTAACTCCTCCACCAAAATCTACTCCACATCAAGGTAATCGTAATAGAGACGATAGGCAACAACAGAGAAGAAATGATAGGCCTCAACAAGGCGGTTCTAATCAAGATAGAAGATCTCAAGGACCTAGACCACAAGGAAATGATAAAAAAGAAGGTGGTTTTGAGAGAAGAAATCCTAATGATCGTCCTAATAGATCTCAACAAACACCTAACCAGCATTCTATTGGCGAAAGATTAAAAGCCAAAAGCCAAGAAGTTGCAATTAAATTTAGTGGCGCTATTACAGATGATGAAACTACTATCAAAACATCAAAGAAACCACTAAAACCTAATGTAGTAGGAACACCTGGAGTTAAATCCCCAGTTGCAATAGATAAGAAAAAGAAAAAGAAAAAATCAATTAGAGAATCTATTTCTGAAGAAGATGTAACAAGAGCAATTCGTGAAACACTTGCTGGCATGGAAGATTCTTCTGCAAGTTTTAGAACAAAATTAAAAGCAAAGAAAAAGCTAGAAAGAGAAGAAAAAGAACAACGTCGTATCGAAGAAATAGAACGCGAAAGTACCATACTTAGACTTACTGAATTTGTTACAACAGCAGATTTGGCAGCCTTAATGGGCATACCTGCTGCAGAAATTATAGTAAAGTGTATGGCTTTAGGATTAATGGTATCAATTAATCAACGCCTAGATAAAGATACAATTACATTAATAGCAGATGATTATGGCTTCCAAATTGAATTCCTTGATGAGCAAGCTGCACAAGAAATTGAAGATATAGAAGATGATGAAGATACACTTGTAGCAAGACCACCTATAGTTACTATCATGGGCCACGTTGACCATGGTAAAACGTCACTATTAGATTTTATTCGTGTAGCAAATGTTGTCGCAGGTGAATCTGGTGGTATTACACAACATATTGGTGCTTATCATGTTGACTTACCAAATGGTAGAACGATTGCATTTTTAGATACACCAGGTCACGAAGCATTTACAGCCATGCGTGCCCGTGGTGCCAAAGTAACAGATATTGTTGTACTAGTTGTAGCTGCTGATGATAATGTGATGCCTCAAACAATAGAGGCTATAAGCCATGCACAAGCGGCAAATGTGCCGATTATTGTAGCCTTGAACAAGATAGATAAAGAAGATGCGAATCCAGATAGAGTTAGACAACAATTGGCAGATAGAGGTGTATTAGTAGAAGAATGGGGCGGTAAATATCAAAGTGCAGAGATTTCTGCTAAAAAAGGCTTAAATATTAATACTCTCTTGGAAAAAATCTTGCTAGAAGCTGATTTACTTGAATTAAAAGCAAATCCAGATCGTAATTCTAGAGGAACAGTTATTGAAGCCCATTTAGACAAGGGTAAAGGTGTATTAGCTACCGTTATGGTGCAAAAAGGTACACTTAAAGTTGGAGATGCTTTTGTTGCTGGTATTTATTCTGGCCGTGTTCGAGCAATGTTCGACGAAAGAGGCAATCGCGTTGAAGAAGCTGGCCCATCTCTACCTGTTCAGGTTTCAGGTTTTGATGGTACACCTCAAGCAGGTGATTTATTTGCAGTATTAGATACTGAAGTTGAAGCAAGAGCAATTGCGACTAAACGTCAGCAATTAAAGAGAGAACAAACATTCAAGCAAATGCGTCCAATCACACTAGATGAAATCTCTCAAGATATTCTCCGTGGTGGAACAAAAGAACTTAAACTTATCATAAAGAGTGATGTTAGTGGATCTATGGAAGCTCTATCTGACTCCTTGCAAAAACTTTCACGTGATGAAGCTAAAGTTACTATACTTCACAAGGGTGTAGGTCCTATTTCAGAATCAGATGTCATGTTAGCTGCTGCATCAAGTGCTGTAGTAGTTGGATTCCATGTTTCCCCTACTTCTTCAGCAAGAAAATCAGCAGAAGCAGAAGGTGTAGATATTCGTTTATATACAATCATTTATGACTGTATTAATGAGATTCAAATGGCATTGGAAGGACTTCTATCACCTGAAATTAAAGAAGATATTACTGGAACTGCAGAAGTGCGCCAAGTATTCAAGATTAGTAAAGTAGGAGCTGTTGCTGGATCTTACATTACATCTGGTAAAATCCATAGAAATGATCGAGTAAGAGTGATGAGAGATGGTTTTATGGTATATAATTCTACATTATCTGCATTGAAAAGATTTAAAGATGATGTAAAAGAAGTAGATACCAACTATGAATGCGGTATCAGTATTAATGGTTTCAATGACTTTGTTGAAGGTGATATAATTGAAGCATACAAACAAACCGAAGTACGCCGTAAATTAAGTCAATAAAGGACCAATAGATGTCTATAAGAACTGAAAAAGTAGCTGCAGTAATAACTGAATTACTTTCTGAACCATTAAGAAAAATAGCATCTGAAATACATGCTGGCCTTATTACTGTAACTTCAGTTAAAATGTCACCCGACTTACAAATAGCTAAAGTTTATATTAGTGCTATTGGTGGTAAAAAAGGAATAACTGAAGTACTTACTGCAATTGAACAAGATAAGATTAGAATTAGAAAACATGTTGCTCAAAATCTTCAATTAAGATTTGCACCTGAATTACGTTTTTTTAGAGATGAAACTATGGATGCTATTGATAGCATAAAGAATTTACTTGAAAAAACGAAACAAGATGATATGCTTAGGCATAAGCAATTTAGCAATAATGTAATCGAAGATAATTCTAATTCTGCTGATTAATACTACCCTATTTCTTACTGATTCTATGAGAATTCTTACTAGGCATACTGTACCAGATATTGCCACATGGACTCATGATGCCAGAAATACAGAAATTGGTGCTATTGCCCTTATAGATAAAGGTAAATCATGGACATCCTTCGATATTGTCGCTAAACTTCGTAGAATGATTGGTGTAAAAAAAATAGGGCATGCAGGAACATTAGATCCTTTAGCAACTGGACTTTTAATTGTATGCATTGGAAGGCCTGCAACAAAAATAATACACCACTATCAAGCTGATAAAAAAAGATATCTAGCCACTATTAAGCTTGGTGCTTCTACAGACTCCTTTGATGCAGAAACACCAGAAAATATATTTGCACCAATCTCTTCTAATGTAGTTCAGGACTATATAGCTTCACTTCTTAAGCAATTTATAGGTGACATACAACAAGTTCCTCCCATATATTCTGCTTTGAAAAAAGATGGTATTCCTTTATATAGATTAGCCAGACGTGGTGAAGAAACTGAAATTTTACCTAGAGATATAACTATTTATTCAATCGATATTATCTCATATACTAATCCTATGCTGATCTTGGATATAGCTTGTTCTAAAGGTACATATATCCGTTCTTTAGCTCGTGATATTGGTATTGCTTTAGGAACTGTTGCCTACTTATCTGATTTACGCAGAACAGAAATTGGTGAATTATCAGTTCAAGATGCTGTCGATATTGCAATTATAGAACAAGCACTTACAGAACAGAACCTTTTGGCTATTCCTAAAGTTTTTACTCAACAAAGATGAAAATTTATTCCTTATTTGATGATATACCATATAATCAGGCATCAATTATTACAGTTGGTACATTCGATGGTGTGCACATAGGACATCAGAATATTATTTCCAAAATGAAGGAAATAGCTCATACAGTAGATAATTCCAGAACCGTTATCGTCACTTTTCACCCTCATCCACAATTAATAGTACCTAGAAAAGATAAGCCTCCCGTTTCATTACTATCTACAATCGATGAACGTATTGAACTTATTGCATCATTTGGCATTGATACTGTAATCGTTATTCCCTTTTCTAAAGAGTTTGCTTCTACTTCTTCTACAGATTTTATCAAAAAATATATCGTAGAAAAAATAGGTGTTCATACAATGTGCATTGGTTATGACCATGGCTTTGGAAATAACAGAGAAGGTTCTGAAGAAACGCTTGTTTCATTATCTCAAGAATATAGTTTTTCATTAGAGATCATTCCTGCTACAATGATTCACAATGTTCCTATAAGTAGCACAAGAATAAGAAAAGCCATAACAGAGAATCAATTGCAAGATTCTTTAGAATTATTAGGTTATCCATATTTTGTATCTGGAATTGTACTAAGAGGCGATGAAAGAGGTAGAAAATTAGGTATTCCAACTGCTAATATTAAGTCCTCAGACCCTCACAAATTGTATCCTGGAAATGGAGTATATTTTGTTTCTTCAGAGATTGACGGTACATTATACTATGGCATGGCAAATATTGGTACAAGGCCAACATTTACTGATGATACCGAATCTATTTTAGAGGTAAATTACTTTGGATTGAATAGAGATTTATACGATAAAACAATCACAGTATGGTTTTTACACTTTTTACGAGAAGAAAAAAAGTTTGAAAGTGTAGATTTATTCCTATCTCAATTATATGAAGACCGTGCTTTTTGTGAAGAACTCATTGAAGCTTTACAAAAACTTGGATAGATGTTTGAATGAAGTGGAATTTTGAAAATACTGGTTATTTAAGTGGTAAAGAACAAATGGATTTAGACATATCTAATGCACTTAAGCTTGTAGAAGATAATAAATCTCAATTTCCTTTATTACGTATTTATGGATGGAAGCCATGGGCAATATCATTAGGTAAAAATCAGATAGATACTTCGATAAATTATCAAGAATGTTCAATCCGAGGCATTGATATTGTACGAAGACCTACTGGCGGTCGAGCTGTTTTACATGCAAATGAGCTAACTTATTGCGTTACTGTTCCTTGTAAGGATACATCCATAGCTAAAAAATGGTATGAATCAATTCATCTTTTTTTACTAAGAGCACTATCACCATTGCACATTTCTGATTTAGATTATGTAAAATCTCAACCTAATTTTACTAATCATTATACAACAGATATGTCTAAAGCATGTTTTACTGCGTCTGCTCAATATGAAGTTGAATTTAAAGGAAAAAAAATTATTGGTAGCGCACAAATGGTCCACGACAATGTTTTATTACAACATGGATCAATTTTACTACATAATGACCATCTTGCTATTGCTGAACTTATAACAAGAAATGATAATGAAAAAAGATCCTTATATGAATATCTAGATCATTCTTCTATTGATTTAAGCACTATTTTAAGCAGAGAAGTCACATATGAAGAATGTTCAGACCTTATTTACAATGAATTTATGATTCACCATTCAATCCCATTTCTTTAAAGGTTCTTTATGTATAGAGTTCTATATATGAATGTATATGTACCATTGATTATTTGTATCGCTAGTGTAGTACATATACAAGCTTCAAACTTACCTTGTACTGTCTATTTTTCAAAAGACACAATAAATCTTGGGAAAAGTTATGTGAATGATGAATTGATAGATACTATGTCTATCACCAATACATCTGCTTTTCCAATTACGATTTCGAATCCAGATATATATTCTCGATTTCCAGTATTTGCTTGCATAAATGCATCTACAAATACTCTTCAACCTAATCAATCAGCTATTTATACATTTAGCTTTAAAACTGTTCAGAATATTTCTTATTCTGCAACTGCATCGTTTTCTATTTCTTGTGCTTCTGGATTTTATTCAAGATCTATCATATTAAAAGCTCAAAGTGAATATCAAGACACTGAATTTGCATTTACGCAAAATTTAGAAGGACAAGCTTTATATAATGCCTTAAATACATATCTCCAAAATCAAACAGTTTACAGTTATTCCGATGCTAGATCTCATATGTTTGGCAAAGCCGACAATGTAAATGGATTTGTAGAATGCATTTATACAGGTAGAAAAATCCAAACTAATGGCATTCCTAATGCAAATGATTTTAATTGCGAACACTCTTGGCCTCAAAGCAAAGGTTCTGATAAAGAACCTGCTCGTACTGATATATATCATCTTTATCCAACTGATTCTAAATCGAATGAGAAAAGATCTAATAATCCATTTGGAATAGTTACTAGAAGCATTCTTTGGGAAGTTGGAGGCTCAAAATTAGGATTACCTACAGGCTCATCTGATACAACATTTGAACCAAGGGATGCAAGTAAAGGAAATATTGCCAGAGGCTTATTGTATTATTGTACTAGATATGGAAATAGAAAAGGTACATATGATAAAGATGGTTTCTTAACTAGTATGGAAACTACTTTAAGAGAATGGAATAAAAAAGATCCAGTAGATCAAAGAGAAAAAGATAGATGCGAGTCTATAGCAAGTATTCAAAAGAAAAAGAATCCATATGTAGATCATCCTGAAATCATTGATAGAATGTATAAACTTTCTACACAACCAGAATTTCCTTTATATCCAGAACCTATTACTAATCCCAAAGGTATTTATATTGCTATAAATTCACCTAATGATTCAATTGATTTAATGATTCCAATAAGCAATAAAGGCAATCAATTTGCAAAAGTGTTATCAACAGAGTTTCGTCCAAGTACAGAATCTGCTTCCTTGATCTCAATTGATACCATTGTAAAACCAGGGGCAATTTCTTATGCTAAAATTAGGCTTAAGCAAGGTATTTCATCTGGAACGGCATTAAGAATTCGTTTTGCAGATGGATTATCAACATTACCTATACCTATTTCAACCGAAATAGCTTCTTCAGTTCAAGAAATGATTAATTATGAAACCCCAAGAATAGAAATCAGTCCTAATCCTGGTATACAAGGATTTGATCAATATATTACTGTTCACGTTCAATCTCGTAAAGACATTTCATTAAAAATATTTGATATTCATGGTAAGGAATTAGCTGACTTATCAGCTTCAATAGACTGGCAAGGTTTAGATGGAAGAATTACTATTCCATCTACACTACTTAGCTATCCCACTCTTTTATGTCGCGTACATTCTATTTATGGTACACGAACCCAATTACTGTTTACAGGCGCTTCTGATGAAAAATAAGAAAATAGAAAGTACTCTTTATGTTGTATCAACTCCTATTGGCAATGATGATGATATCTCATTAAGGGCTTTAAAAACAATCAATTCTGTAGATACAGTCATTTGTGAAGAAGCATCTGAAGGTGCATTACTTCTAAAAAAACATAATATCAAAAAAGAACTTGAAGAATTAAATGAACATAATGAAGATGAACAAACTCCCCTACTTATTGAAAGGCTGAAAGCTGGTGAGTCTTTTGTTCTTATTTCTGACTGTGGTACTCCAGTGTTTGCAGATCCTGGTAAAGTTCTTATCAATGCAGCTTTAAAAGAAAATCTCAATATTGTTGTTGTACCTGGTGCTAGTTCTTTGCTTACCGCTTTAGTTCGAAGTGGTTTTAGATCAGATAGATTTACTTGTGCTGGCTTTTTAAGTAGAAAGTCAGAAGAAAGAACTGCTCAATTAGAAGATTTATCCTTTGAGCCTAGAACAGTTGTCTTATTGGAAACTCCATATAGGCTTTTGCCTATGTTGGAATCTGCTATAAAAGTGATGCCAGATCGCAAAGCATATATTGGATGTAATCTTACTATGTCTTTCGAATCACATCACTATGGTACTTTTTCTGAATTACATACAAAATTCACTGAAAATAAATTTAAAGGTGAATTTGTTATCGTCTTTGAAGAAAATTCTTCTACTTCTTCAGATTATTATAAAACATATACTTCAAAACCATATGAACAAGAAGATATAACTGCTCTAGCGGTTAAACCTAAAAAATCACTGTCTTCCTTTGATTTTATTCCTGCTCAGGATGTTACAGACGAAGATAGAGCAAATGCTATTCAACCAGATGAAGCTGAATTAAAGCGTGCAGGAGATTCATCTAGAGACAGAAAAGATTCTCGCGGTGGTGGATTCTCTAGAGACAGAAAAGATTCTCGCAGTGGTGGATTCTCTAGAGACAGAAAAGATTCTCGTGGTGGTGGCGGATTCTCTAGAGACAGAAAAGATTCTCGTGGTGGCGGATTCTCTAGAGATAGAAAAGATGCTCGTGGTGGTGGCGGATTCTCTAGAGACAGAAAAGATTCTCGTGGTGAAGGCGGATTCTCTAGAGATAGAAAAGATGCTCGTGGTGAAGGCGGATTCTCTAGAGATAGAAAAGATGCTCGTGGTGAAGGCGGATTCTCTAGAGATAGAAAAGATGCTCGCGGTGGTGGATTCTCTAGAGATAAAAAAGATGCTACACGATCTTCTTATAGAAGAGATGAAGCTCCTAAAAGAGATTTTAAAGATAAAGATACCCAGACAGGAAACAGGCCATATAAGAAGTTTGATGAAATAGGTGGAGGTCTAGAAGCTCCAAAGAGAAAGGATTCAGGAAAACCAAGAATATATAATGACAGAAAGAAACCTTATTCTTCAAGAAAGAAGTAAAAAAAAAACCTTCATGTGCTGAACATGAAGGTTTTTTTTATTCATTTTTTTTCTTTTTCTTATCTATTAAAGCTTTTTGGAGTTTTGTCATGAATTGATATTCAAATACAATGAGTTTTGCATATTGTTGGTCATCTAGTAAAGATTTTAAAGCTTTTTGTTTTTCTATAGTTGCATTTACTAAAGCAATATCTTTATTGTGAATATTCTGAATTAGCTGTTGAGTTTCTTTTTCTCCAACATTATTCTGTATCGCCTGTTCTAATTGATTAATAGAGTTTTTTAATTGAAAACGCTGTTCTTCCACTTTTCTCTCTTGCTCACTATAGCGGGCAAAGAATTTATCTACATTATTCTCATCTAATCTTAAAATATCTATAAGTTTAATCTTTTTTAATTGATTGATTTTATTCTTTATTTGATTGTTTAGTTGATAAGCAGTTGAATAATTAAAAGAATATAAAAATGAAATTATTATCACAATATATTTATAGTGTTTCATCATCTTTTCCTTCAAGTAATAATACATTCTGTATCTCATTTTCAAGAGCTTTAGGAGTTTCTGACTGATTCTCTAAAGTCAATTCTCTTTCATAGATAGCAAATACTTCATCAACAATAATATCATCTAATAATTCTTGTTGATCTGTATTTATTTCCTCAAAAAGAGACAATTGGTTGATATCATGAGTCCCATAAACTATATCATGTATTTCACTAGTATTTTTGTTAGACCTATGATTGCTATCATTCAATGCAAGTGAAGCAACTGTTGTCATATTTTGAGTATCAGGAAGATAAATAGAATATAAGATTGCTGAACATATTATGACACTTAAGGTACAAAAAGCGATAATCTGATTTGTAGAGAATAATTGTGTCTTTTTATGTTCTAATGCTTGTATAACCTGAACTGATACATTACGAGAAAGATATTCTTGTTGTTTCTTTATATGATCTTTATCGAGCATAGCAAATAAAGATTGAATCGAATTGATTTCAGATTGCAATTCCAAATCATGTAGTTTGGCATTATCAATTGCATCTTTAGTATACTGATCAAGATTACCATCCACATAATCTGGTAAAGAATCTAAGTATTGTTGTTGTTTCATATTCATGATTTTATATATTCCCATCAGGTTTTAGAATTAATGCCAATTTTTTTACAGCCTGAAAATAATTAGCTTTTAGCCCACCGATACTTGTTCCTAACATTTGCGA
>Ga0192647_100829_pt1 | contig 21202 bp, 18 predicted proteins | sample LauGreFa1BDMLBSN_2_FD_133046 | JGI IMG/M metagenome (GOLD analysis project Ga0192647, IMG submission 133046) | Freshwater lake microbial communities from Lake Michigan, USA - Fa13.BD.MLB.SN - reassembly | ecosystem: Environmental > Aquatic > Freshwater > Lake | place: Lake Michigan, USA...
GCTATGAGGGATAACGATATAACGACAGCACTTTTTGGCATGGGCTTGGGTAGTTATCCACGTACATTTTTTTGGTTAAATACAGAAAATAGTCATCCTGCGAGTTATGAAATTGCTACTGAAAATGGTAATAATTATTTGCGTCTGCGTGGCGGTGACTCGTTATTTGTAGGTCAATATCTGAGTATTAAGCCACATGCCACTTACCGCTTGGTGATGGATGCAAGAAGTGAAATGGAACAAGCAACAGTATCAACATCCTTATGTGAAAAATCGTTGCAGTATTCTTTACGTTGTAGCTCTGTGGCGACACCTTTACATAAGCAAGGCTGGGAGCATGTTGAACAAATTATTAACAGTAATACTGTAGGTGAATACGTGGCAGGCGGTTTATTGCAGCGTCCGATACAACTGACTTTTTATAATGGCAATGGCTTAGGTAAATTAGTGGATGTAGATAATGTGCAATTACTCGATGAGGCCGGTGCAGATGTTTTGGTAAATGGAGATTTCAAGAAAGGTAGTGACTTTTGGTTTTTTGCCACCGAAAAACATAATCCATGGCATATCTTTAATTTTTGGATACATTTGTTATTCGATCTGGGCTGGTTAGGCAGCATTACGTTTTCTTTGTTATTTGCAAAAGCTTTATATACGCTTTGTCGTCGGTTGTTGCGGGTAGATATATTTGCGTGTGTATTATTGTCATCTTTCAGTGGTTTTATGGTTGTTGGTTTTGTTGACAGCCCTTTTGATGCACCTCGTTTGACGTTGTTGTTTTTTTTATTGTTATTTTTTGCCTTGATGCGAAGACCCCGAGCCTGGACGACAAATTGAAAGGTACTTTGTCGGTTAAGGATGGTTGTTTTCAAAAATTAGACATTAGTATTGGTTCGTAACTATGCCTAGTAATATAAATCTTATGGTCTAGAATTTAGGTTGACTAAGCCTAAAAGTTAGAAAAATATCGTGATAGGCCATGCTTAAGCTTGAAATTACTTTTCAAATTACACAGTTACCGTGATATTTAAAAATGATCATCAAAATCAATATAGTTACAAATGAGTTGGTGGCTAGAGTAGCTTTTTTTGGGATATTGTTGGTTTTTTTTTCCAGTGCTTGTGGTACTGAGCAAGATCTTGCCGATACGCTATCAAAATTAAAACCAGGTATCGTGGCAGTTGGTACTTATATGCCTAAACGAAATCCACGCGCTGTTTTTCTTGCTACGGGGTTTACAGTCGGAGATGGCAGCCTGATTGTCACAAACTGGCATGTTATTCCAGAGCAGATAGATTATGAACACTTGGAGCAATTGGCAGTTTTTTATCATAAAGATAATAGCGATAAAGTTATTGTCGCAACAGCATTAGCGTTAGACAAAGAGCATGATTTGGCTGTCTTGAAAATTAAGGGGGAGGTTTTACCACCACTTAAATTGGGATCGGTTTCAGCGGTCAGGGAAGGTCAGTTGTATGCCTTTACAGGATTTCCAATAGGTATGGTTTTGGGGCTTTTTCCGGTTACACACAGAGGTATAGTTTCTGCTATCACACCTAATGTAATACCAATGATAAGAGCAGAGGAGCTAAATGTAAAATTACTCAGGCGATTACAAGAACCCTATAAGGTATTTCAACTGGATGCAACCGCCTATCCCGGCAATAGTGGTAGTCCACTTTATCATCCTGAAACCGGTGATGTAATAGGCATTATTAATAAAGTTTTTATACAAGAGAGTAAAGAAAATGCTCTAACAAAGCCCAGTGGTATTACTTATGCGATACCCGTTAATTATCTTCAAAATCTTCTTAAAGCCAAGGTTTTTCAATAGTAACGCCTGATTTTTATAAAAAACATCAATAATAGGAAAGTGACATGATTCGCATTTTTCGCCACTATATATCTAGAGCTTATTTATGGCTATTGTTGATTGAGTTTTGCATGTTTTTTTCTGCTATGTATTTTGGTAGTAGTATCCGTTTTTTAACGACAAAGTCTTGGTATACCTTGGAAGATATTACTTTTGCAAGCTTAATATTTTCATCGGTGATGACTTTTTCCTGTTTAGGATTGGGCTTATATAGAAGGACGTTAAGCAGGGAAGAATATAATCTGGTCGCAAGAACGTGCGTTAGTTTTAGCATCTCTATTTTGGTAATTATTGCCATCTACTATTCGATACCAGAACTTTATATTGCTCGCAGTGTTTTAATTTCAGCCACTGTTTTTGCTCTTTTCGGGATAATGATAACCCGTTTATTGTTTTATAAGATCGCTAATATTGACCGATTAAAGAGACGTTTTTTGGTCATTGGTAGTGGCAAAAAAGCCAGTCAATTAATTAGCCTTAATAATTTACTTATTCATAGAGGTTTTAAGATAGTTGGTTTTTTGGCTATGCCAGATGAGATTTCTGTTATAGATCAGCGTGATCAAATTAACTACAATAAAAAAATAATCGCCATTGCCGAGCAATATAAAATTGATGAAATAATTATTGCTCTAGATGATAGGGCAATGGAATTGCCGATTGATGAGCTTTTGGACTGTAAGATGTCAGGATTGACAATTGTTGATATTGTTGAGTTTTATGAGCGAGAACAAGGCATTATTTCACTTGATGATGTAAATTCAAGCTGGCTAATTTCCTGTGATGGGTTTGCACAAGGAGATTATCGTTCAATAGAAAAAAGATTTTTTGATTTGTTTGCAAGCTTTGCATTGTTGGCGGTCGCTTGGCCAATTATGTTGCTTACTATGCTAGTTATTTTTTTGGAGAGTGGTTTTAAGGGATCAATCTTTTATCGACAAGAACGTGTGGGTGAAAAAAATAAGAGATTTGAAGTATTAAAATTTAGAAGCATGAAAGTTGATGCTGAAAGCAATGGTGCTCAGTGGGCACAGAAAAATGATAATCGTGTCACCAGAGTAGGAAAGATAATTCGGAAATGTCGTATAGATGAATTACCGCAAATATTTAATGTTTTGAAAGGCGAAATGAGTTTTGTAGGGCCACGCCCTGAAAGACCCGAATTTGTTGAAGGGTTTAATGAGCGAATACCTTATTACTGTGAAAGGCATAGGGTTAAACCCGGAATTACCGGCTGGGCTCAGTTATGCTACCCTTATGGTGCAAACGAAAGTGATACTATCCAAAAATTACAGTATGACTTGTATTATGTAAAGAACTACAGCTTATTTTTAGACTTCTCTATTATGATAAATACAGTAGAGGTTATATTGTGGGGAAAAGGAGCAAGATAAAGGTTTAATTAGTTTTATCCCTGCGATTTAAATTTAAAAGTTTTTTGTTAAGGATTTAAGGTTAATGAATAGTTTAAAAACCGAGTTCTGGCATTTATACGTCAATAGGCATGCTCAACTCTACGTACTGAAGTGCAGGAATATTTAAAGTACGAGCCATGTTCTGATCATAGCTATGAAGCCAAATAAATGGCCATTTTATGTAGGGTGGAAGACCCTGTTCGGCACCATTACGTAAGTCTTCGTGTGCCGAGTAGAAAACAATATCTGATTGTGTTTTCCACCAGTTCTTTTCCTGTCCATATTTCTCAACAGCATCTAGTGAAATTAATTCGGCAAACCCAAATGAAGCACTGACTAAATGAATGTCATTTGGATAATCTATAACTCGCAATCTGTCATTTTCTGCAACCCGAGGAGTATTTGTACAACAAAATTCGACTATAACAGTTGGTTGATAAACTATAGAAGTAAGTTGAATTTGCCGTAGCAGTGCATTAGGGGCTATTTCAAATTTTGTTGGGAAGGAAAGATGTTGGAAAAATATAGCAGGACGAGCTTGGTAATGTAAATCTTTACGGGTACTAACTACTTCCGATAATATCGGTGTTAGTAAGGCTATACGTTGTGCCTTATTCATTAGATAGCGGTCGCCAATAATCCAGGAGACCATTATTAACAAAACCCCGAGTGAAATTAATATGGATACATAGCTGCCATCTGGGATTTTGGTGACAGTGGCTGCGAGAAATAAGAAGTCTAATGGAATTGCAAAGCAGCAAAAAATGACAACCATCCAAGACCAATTCCATATGTAATAAACCAAAAATGTAAAAGCTATACTGGTTAGAAACATTGTAGCAGCAACTGCAAAGCCGTAAGCAGAAGCTAGATTTTCAGAGGATTCGAAGCCCAAAACTAACGCTATTGAACAGAGAGTTAGTAGGATATTGAGTTTAGGAATATAAATTTGTCCTTGTAAATCCTTTGAAGTATGTTTAATGAGTAAGCGTGGGAGATAGTTTAAATGAATTGCTTGGCTGGTAATTGTGAAAATGCCCGATATTATTGCTTGGCTTGCAATGATGCCTGCTAGAGTGCCAAGAACGACCATAGGAATTAGCCATGCGATTGGAACTATGTCAAAAAAGGGATCAATGTTTTGGCCTGAAGTAAAATGTGCATTCAGTAGATAAGCACCTTGCCCAAAATAGTTTAACATCAGGGCTAATAGGGCAACACCGTACCAAGCCAGTTTAATCGGCTTTCTACCAAAATGCCCCATGTCTGCATAGATTGCCTCTGCTCCAGTGATTGCTAAGATAACACAGCCCATTAACTCAAGAGACTGCAACCAACCCAGCTCTATGATTAAGCGTAAAGCGTGATGAGGAGAGAATGCTTGAAGAATTTGCGGTGCTTTTAAAATTTGATTGAATCCCAATGCAGCAATCACTGAGAACCACACTAACATAACTGGCCCAAATAGCCCTCCTAGAATTGAGGTGCCAAAGCGCTGTATTGAAAACAAGCCGATAATTATGAGTAAGGTACTTAAAACGATCCATTCGTTTATATTATGAAAGCTAACTTTTAGTCCTTCTAACGCAGACATGATTGAGAGTGCTGGTGTAATAAGACCATCGGCAAAAAGTAAAGCAGCTGCACAAAGGGCAATACCAGTAAGCACAGATAACATCCAGGTTTTCGATATTCGATCAGAAGACTTAAGTAGTTGGAAGATAGCAAAAATACCACCCTCTCCATCATTGTCTGCGCGGGTGATGAAAAGCATGTATTTGATACTCACTACAATTATCAGTGACCAGAAAATCAGGGAAACTACGCCGAGAATGTTTGGCCCAGTTACAGGTAGGCTAGTTGCATTAAAACAAACAGCGAGTGCATACATTGGGCTGGTGCCAATATCACCGAAGACTACTCCAAGGGCGCCTAGAGAAAGAATTAATGTTTGGTAAGGTGATTGAGTTTGTTCTGATTCGTGTTGCATCTTAATTAAAATCTTATTTGATAGTTGTTGCCATTTTTAGTGTTAAATGCATTGATAAGATCTTAAATTGGCGAGTTTTTTGTTTAAACGATTAAAAAATAGGGAGGTGATTTGGGCAAAATAATTAGGAATCGTCAACTTTATCAGCGAGTGTTGTTAGCTGTTTAATTAAAGCCGTTAAGTCCTCATTATTTTCACTACGGATGGTAGCATGTGCCACCTTTCTACCTTTGCGAGGTGCTTTGTTATAAAGATGAAGGTGTGAATTGGGAATGGTTAATAATTCTTCGGTAATAGGAAGACCACCAATAAAATTAATCATTGCTGTTTTACTAACTGCAGTTGTTGATCCTAAAGGAAGGTCTAGAATGGCTCGTAAATGATTTTCAAATTGGCTGGTTTCTGCCCCTTCAATCGTCCAATGTCCGGAATTATGTACGCGTGGTGCAAACTCATTAGCAATTAATTGTCCATTTACTTCAAATAACTCAAGTGCCAAGACCCCAACATAATCAAGTGCTTCCATTAAGCGGGAGACATATGTTTCAGATTGTGCTTGCATTGGGTCATTGTTACAGCTTTTTGCAACCCGAAGAATTCCCCCGCGATGACTGTTTTCTGACAGGGGATAAAAAGCGATGGCGCCAGAAACATTTCGCGCGGCGATGATAGATATTTCTCGGGTAAAAGGAACAAAGGCTTCTAGAACCCCTGGAGCACCCTCTAGTTGTTCCCAAGCAGGTTTTAAATCATCAATTGATTTTAGTAAAGATTGGCCTTTTCCGTCATAACCTAAAGTACAGCTTTTTAATATAGCTGGCCAGCCAATAAATGACATAGCTTGTTCTAGGCTTTCAAAACTGTTAATTGGGGCATAAGCAGCAGTAGGAATATTAATGCTGTGAAAAAAAGCCTTTTCTATTAATCTGTCCTGTGCCACAGTTAGCGCTTTGGGTGAAGGATGCACCTGGGTATGTGATGCTAGGAATTCAGCAACATCAGAGGGTACATTTTCAAATTCGTAAGTGACCACATCGGCTCGTTCTGCAAGCTCAGCGAGTAAACGAGGGTCGTTATAATCACCATGCAAATGCTCTCCCAAGCTATTCGCACAGGCATCAGCAGAGGGATCGAGAAAAATGAAATCAAGACCTAAAGGATAACCTGCTAAAGCAATCATTCTTGCAAGTTGACCAGCCCCCAGTACACCAACAATCATAAAGTTTTCTCGCGCGGATCGGAATGAGCAAGAACTGATTCAGTTTGCTCGTTTCTAAAGGTATTTAAAGCGTTACGATATTGATTATGTTTATTACTGATGATAGCTGCAGCCAATAAAGCAGCATTAATTGCACCCGCTTTACCAATAGCAAGTGTGCCAACCGGAATACCTGCGGGCATTTGTACAATGGACAGTAAGGAGTCCATGCCATTAAGTGCTTTAGATTGAACTGGTACGCCTAACACAGGTAGCACAGTTTTTGCAGCAGTCATCCCAGGCAAATGTGCTGCACCACCGGCACCTGCAATGATTACCTCTAAGCCTTTAGATTCTGCAGTTTCAGCGTATTGAAAAAGCTTGTCAGGGGTTCTGTGTGCAGACACCACTTCAACTTGATGAGGTATACCCAAGCGTTCTAGTGTTTCAGCTGCAAAATGCATGGTTTCCCAGTCGGAAGTTGAGCCCATTATGATGCCAACCAGTGCGTTCATGTAAGACTCCTAAACCGGGAAACGTTCAATCTAGGTAATTTGAATGGTGCGTAGTTTCGCATAAATGGTTTAATATTTTTTCTAAAGGTGCAGTTAAAAACACAATTCATATAATATCTTCATTTAGATATTATATCGGTAACAATAATGTTAACGTTAATTAAATTGTGGCTGATTGTTTTTAGTGATTAGAAGATAACTAGAATGAGTTTTAATAAAGTGATAGAGTTATAAATTATTTAGTGACATATTCAAAGCTTCTTGTTTACCTTTGATATTTTAACATTCGCGGTGTAAATCATGAAAACACATACAGTTATAATACGTTCTTTATTAGTGGTTTTTATCAGCATTATTACAGCTTTATTTGTGGTTGGTTGTTCAGATGATGAAGAAAAAAAGCTACCTGCTAAAACCATTTTTAATCCTTTTGATCATACTCATGATGTTCCCGTGACAGATGTTCAAAAGCATAAATTTGAACATGATTTTGCAGAACAATGTGTTGCAAGGGAATTGAAGAACTCAGTTAATATAGAAGAAGATAAAGAAAGATTCTCTAAATCTTGCTTATGTGTAGCAAATTATATGCTGAAAGACTTAACGGATGAGGAAGTTGAAAAATTTCTTTCTGAGCACGAAAATCCTCGGTCATTGCAAATCAAGTATAACTCTGCCGCTTATCATTGTGGACAACAGCAACAAGTAGTTAAGGGCTTTAAAACTTTCCAGCCGCCTCCAGTTAAGGAAGAAGGGTTTTTTAGTAAGTTTTTTTAAAGGTATCAGAAGATCTTTTTGGTTTGTTGATTTAAACCAAATTAATGATCGTTTTTTCGACTAATTCTTTTAAGATTTGTAAGCCACCAGAGACCACTATTTCCGAGTTAGGATGATTTGATTCTTTAGCTACTTGATTTAAACATTCTTTCACCAGTAGTGGTCTATTTTGTTCCTGAATTATTTCGAGCAGTCGATAGGTAATGGGCGTGATTTCAATAAAATTAACATTATCATCTTTGTCACGGTACACGATCAAAAATGTAGGTAAATCAGGGGCTTCGTCAGGTAAAAAGCTTGGGCCTATTTTATGAACGGGGTATTGATAGGCGAGCAGCCAAGCAAGTGGTGATAAGGTAACGCTTGCATTAAGGAGGTTAAAGCTATCTAAGTTATAAATTGTTGGGTCATGTTTGGCGATTGACAAGGCCATTTCTACCCATTCGTAGTGAGCAAGTTCAAGTATGAAAGGAAAATCTTTTGAGCAGTCACGTTCGTTGTTTAAATAATGTAGAAATTCTTCAGGCACTTTTGAGAAATGCGGGGATTTGCATGAATGTTTCAAGAAAAAATCCTGAACCATATCTAACCAATTAGTATCACTTAGTATTTTTCTAAGTACTGGAAAGTTACCTGATAAAAACCCTTCGATATTATTAAAAAACAACTCTCTATACATCAACATGCGTTGCAGACTAGTGTCGGCAGGTGGTGGGTTGTTCTGAGGGTCTCTTATATAAGCGGAAAATGCCTCTTGTGTGGACTTAAAGTTAATATTTCTAGAAGGTCTAAGCATAACGTTTTTCTTTTTGCGTTCCCCATGAATTTTGTATATCTATAATGTTATTCACCTCTTTTAATAACTCAGGTACGGCTGGAATATTAAAGTCCCTCTCAAGTAGGGTAGGAAAGACACCATAAAGCTCATAAGCCTTAGTTAACAAGTCCCATACAGGATCGATAATATCAGCGCCATGTGTATCGACTAGAAAATCTTCAGCTTCTACATAATGGCCTGCAATATGGGCATAGGCAATGCGGTGCGAGGGTATGGCTCTTAAAAATCGTTCAGCATCGTAATTATGATTAATGCTGTTGACATAAATATTATTAATATCAATTAATACGTCACAATCGGCTTCTTCTATAACAGCATTAAAAAAGTCTATCTCTGCCATTTCTTGACCTGGGGCAGCATAATAGGATACATTTTCGATAGCTATTTTTTGTTCCAAAATATCTTGCACTTTTTTGATGCGTCCAGCGACATGGGTAATTGCTTCCGAGGTAAAGGGAATAGGCATCAAATCATATAAATGACCACCATGACTACAATAACTCAAGTGTTCGCTGTATAACTTAATTTGATGTTCTGCCATAAAATTTTTGATTTCACGGATAAATGGTTCATCCAGTGGATCAGTGCTACCTATTGACAAAGATAAGCCATGACAAACAAAATCAAAACGTTCTGTCATTGCTCGTAGTGCTTTTCCGAATTTACCGCCAATCGTGATCCAATTTTCTGGGGCAACTTCATAAAAACCAATTTCTTTTGGTGGGGACTCAAGCAGTTGATTTAAAATGGGTCTCCTAAGCCCTAAACCAGCGCCATGAATCAAATATTGGGTTGTGTCCATAAGAACACCTTTTGAGTTATTGAGGAAGGATTGGAGGGCAAATAGGCTTACCCTCCCTTGCACTAACTATACTGTTTAATACGAAAATTATTTTTATTTAGTTGGTTTTTGAGAGCCACAGGCGCCTTCTTTGCCTTTCATTGATTCGCCTTTCATCATTTCGCCACAAGCACCTTCTTTACCTTTCATCATGGCGCCGCAGGCTGCTTCCATACCAGGTTTCATCTTACCATCTTTCATCATGTCACCACATGAGCCTTCGGTAGTTTTAGTTGCTGCTGGAGTGCTACCATGATTTTTAGCGCTCGCACAGGCGCCTTCAGGTGTTTTTGGTTTAGCCATATTCATGGAGGCACCACAAGCCATCTCTGCTGCTTTGCTGGCTTCGGCAACTTGCATGTAACCACTGGAGAGTTCAGTCATACCAAATGGGTTAGCTTCTGCATTGGCTGCGGTTACTGTGAATGTTGAAATTAAAGCGGCTCCCATAGCAGCAGCTATAGGTGTTTTGTTGATTTTATTCATGTTGACTCCCAAATGTTATTATAAATATTCGATAGATAAAGCGTATCGAATGAAACTATGATACCAAAGACCTATGAATAAAGATTAAATATCCTATTATTCATAAGGAGTAATTTCATAAATATAATAAGACCTTTCATGAAATTTGCGATATAAACTTAGGATAATTGTGTAATTGCAAATTATTTCTGAGATAAAGTTTGTAGTTATAGTAAAAAAATTTTTACATATAATGATTAACTTGATTTCTCCTGAAACTCACACAAGTCTTCAATAATGCAATGTTGGCATTTTGGTTTTCTAGCAATACAAGTATACCGCCCATGCAAGATTAGTAAATGGTGGGCATCTTTTTTATATTGATTGGAAACCCACTTATCGAGTTTATGCTCTACTTCCAAAACATTATTGCCAGGGGCAATCTTGGTTCGGTTTGAAACCCTGAATATATGAGTATCCACAGCAATAGTTGCTTGTCCGAAGGCAGTATTGAGAATGACATTCGCAGTTTTTCTGCCAACCCCAGCGAGCGCCTCTAGTTCAGAACGATTATTCGGTACGACACCCGCATGTTTATCCAGAAGTCGTTCACAAAGTTTAATAATATTTTCACTCTTTGTGTTGTACAAGCCAATAGTTTTTACATATTTTTTTAAGCCCTCTATTCCTAGATCTAATATAGCCTGAGGGGTATTAGCAATTGCAAATAAATGGTGGGTTGCTTTATTTACGCCTTTGTCCGTTGCTTGTGCTGATAAGACAACAGCAATCAACAACTCAAAGGGGCTACTATAATTCAGTTCTGTAGTTGGCGCAGGCATAGCTAAAGATAGCCTTTCAAAAATAGCCTGACGTTTTTTCTGATTCATAGTTAGTCGTTGGTAGGTGTCATAAACTGCCATTATGCCAAATATATTATTAATCTGGGTATCAGCTAATAAATTCAGTAGGGATAATAGATGGATTTATAGTCTTCAGTGGTTGTGTCTTACTAAATAATATTCACCATCTATAATTGATAACTATACAAACAAAATAGAAAAATTTATTTAGTCAGGGGTCAATAGCATGAATAGTGATTGTTCAAATGACAGGTGGCGGGAATCAGATAGTGGTATAGAAACACAAAATAGATACTTTTTGTGGCTTGTTGGGATCCTATTGGGAATTGTATTTGCGCCAACCTGTATCTGGCTTTGGGAGCGCTGGACAATGAGTGTGTGGCAAAATGGTCATGGAGTTCTTGTGGCTGGGCTGGTCATATATCTAGTTTGGAGTGAATTGCAGAAGTTGAGATGTCTGCCTCTCAGCTCAAATCCGTGGGGATTTGTCGTATTAATTCCCGCTTTGTTGCTTTTAATGGTAGATGCCGGCATTCACTCTCAGTTAATTTCTGGAATAGCGATGTTTTTATCATTACCAGGTCTTGCTTTACTGTTTTTAGGGGCTGAAAGAACAAAAACTATTCTGTTTCCACTGATAATAGTATTTTTAACATTACCCATTCCCTTGGTATTTACTGAATCGATACATTTAGTGCTTCGACATATCGCTACAAAAAGTGTTGCTTGGTTGTTGAATTTATTTGGAGTGCCGGTTTATTCAACGGGAACTCTACTCGAGGTTGAAGGGGGTTCCCTAGTCGTTGCTGATGCATGTAGCGGTTTTGCTACGCTTTATGCAGCAATAACTATTGCAATATTGACAGCGTATTTTTGTAACTCTATACAACGAAGAATATTGATATTACTTATAGCGGGGCCACTGGCTATTGGAGTTAATATTTTGAGAGTGTTATTGCTTATTTTATTGGTTAACAGGTTTGGTTTGGATGTCTTAGCAACTGCTGCGCATGAAATATCAGGGTTGCTGACTTTCATGATTGCATTGCCGATCATTTTCTTTATGGGACAAAATCATGTTACTGATATAAAAGTACGTGAGAATCAAAGATGATTTCTTCTCGTTATGCAGTATGGGTCACAGTTATCCTGATGATCGCATTGATACCAATCGTTACCCATAGTTACCTCAATCTTAAAGAAGATGACGGCCTATCAGTTAAAAAGATTAATTTTGTATTAACTGATTATGAATCGATGCCTACAAATCGTATGCCAGGATGGGGTAAAGACACTTTTGGTTGTGAAGATTGGATTGAAAGAACCTATAGTGATGTGGCAGGTAAAAAATTTCGTTTGTTTGTGGGGCGATCTTTCGACCATAAGCGTCTTTATCACCACCCTGAACTGGCTTTATCTTATGGCAAAGATCTAAGAGATGAAAGCGTTGTATGGTTTGCTGGGCAAGATAAAATTCCTGTAAAGTTATTAAAAAACGAAACAGGATCATCTATGGTGGCTATTGTATTGTTGTACGATGGAAAGTTTATCGAAAATCCGATTTTGTACCAGATTAAGAACGCGTTACAGGAATTGATGGGTGCTAAAAAGCCAATGACATTGTTTTATATGGTAGATGATAATAATGAACAAAAAGGGACACCATTTATTCAAACTTCGGGAGGGATATTGTTAAATAAAGCAATTATGGATTTTATGTCGCAACAACATTAAGGAGGAAATTATTACGATAGCGTGCAGTTGATACCCGATATTTACTAAAAGATTATGGATATAATTTTTTTGCAAATATCGGTGTTTTTGGCTTGATCTAGTTGTTATTGGGCTTTAAAAACGAGTGTTTACTTGTAATAAATAACTAGGATGGCAATCAAAGTTAACACTAATCCCGCTGATAAAACTAAAGTCCATTTTCTTTTAGAATGGCCTTTAGATCTGTTAGTCTTTTTTTCTGTTAGATTAACACCTTCAATTTGGGCATTAATAGCTTTGTATTTTCCTCGATTATCCCTGGTAATCTGGTAATGAATGACATCACCCGTTATGGGTCTTCTACTCTCACTGTGCAGTGCAGAGATATGTATAAAAATATCTTTGCCACCATCATCTGGCTTTATAAATCCAAATCCGCGATCTTCTTTCCATGTTTTTAAAACTCCCTTAATCATTATATTGGCCATAAAAATTACTTCTGTGTAGTTTTAGCATATTAGATTCTGACCTTATCTTACCTTTTTAGGGTTAAATAATTAATGTCCTTATTTCGTATTGCTAAGATGCAATTTCGAAGGATTAATTTTAATGGTGCTTAAACCGAACTGCAAGTAGCCTTATAAAATAAGTTAAGCTCCTGATTAATGGCATTTAAAAAGAGAACATTCCTTAATCAGAAACTAAATAACGCTTAAATCTTTTTCTTTATAATAATCTTATCATCAATAATTAATTCAGAGATACCACCTAAAACCGCATGTAAAGTACATGATGCTTTTTTAAAGCCGCCTGTTTTAACATTCTCACCCAACCAGATTATAGTGATATAAGATTCTTTATCGCTTTTTGTTTCTGAAGGAAAATAGACTTGTTCATTTGTTACTTTTTTAATTTCAGCAGGACATTTTTCATTGGCCATCGTCTGCATATTGACATAGTTTCTTATTGAAGAAGCGGCTTCTTTTTGTGCAACAGAGGGTTCTTCTTTACTTAATCCGACCAGAATGATGCCAGCGATAAAAACTCCAAATACAGCCAGCATAATTTTCATTGTTTCAGACATTGATATTCTCCTTTCTTGATGACATGGCTAGTCTTTTTAGGGACCATTGAAAAAACCTTAAGATTGTAAGCTAATTAACTTTGCGCAGCAATGTAAGTTAATTATCCGCGACTTAAATAAATCGCATATGACGGTTATATATTAGTCGTTGTCGCAGTTAAATTCAGTATAGTTAACAACTATTATGCGAGAAGATATACCCATAACTTAAAATTAGAATACGTGGCAAAATATTTCATATGGATTGCCGTTCATTTGCTAGATTCAAAACGGCTGGGTAGTTTATTTTACCAGTTGCCATGACGGGAATTGAGTCAACGATCATGATTTTCTTAGGTAAATTGATATTGGAGACACCTGGAGAAGCAGCTAAAAGTTCGCTAATAACGGCTTGTTTTTGAGTAGTGACTAAAATAATTTGCTCACCTTTTTTTGCATCAACGACGCTGACCGCAGCATGATGGGCGTCCGGCCAAGCATTAATGGCTAGTTGTTCCACAGCTGTTAAGGAGACCATTTCTCCGCCGACTTTAGCAAAACGTTTACTGCGACCACGAATACTAATAAAGCCTTCATTATCTACATTGACAATATCTCCTGTGTCATACCAGCCTTTACCATAAATAGATTCTGGTAGAACCAGTTTTCCGGGGTTATCAGCCAAAAGATAACCTAACATGATATTAGGCCCTTTAACATGTAATTGTCCTGCATCATCAATCCCCGGAATAGCCTCTAACTTATATTCCATGGCAGGCATAAATCGACCTACAGTTCCGGCTTTATAATAGATAGGTGTGTTGACTGAGGTAATTGGCGATGTTTCGGTTGCTCCATAGCCTTCTAAAATGCGAATACCAAATTTTTCTGCCCAGATCTTGCGAGTATTTTCTTGGAGCTTTTCTGCGCCGGCAACGACATAGCGCATATTAAAAAAGTCATAGGGATGGGCATGTTTAGCGTAGGCAGTAAAAAATGTATTAGTACCAAACATGATAGTCGCATGAATTTCATAGGCAATTTCAGGGATAACACTGAAATGAAGGGGGGTTGGATAAAAGAAGGTTTTCATGCCACTTACAATGGGCAGAATAGTTCCAACCGTAAAGCCAAATGAATGAAACATCGGCAAAAAGTTAATCACAATATCTTGTGCATTAAAGCTGATAGAGGCTTCTAACTGTTTAAGATTACCAATAATATTGGCATGAGAAAGAACCACACCTTTTGGCGTACCTTCGGAACCTGAAGTAAATAAAACGACAGCTGGGCTATCAGGATCAACCTGCTTAGGATTATACCAAAAGGCAGTGGTGGCGCTTTTTATTAGCGCAATTAGCTTGTTGAATGCGGAAATATTTTTGGCAAAATCTTCTAAGTAAATTAACTCACACTGCTTGCTTAATTGTTCTGCTTCAGCGCCTAAATTAGCTAGCATTATAAAGTGGTGAGACGTTAATACTGTTTTAACTTGCGCAGTTTGACAGGCAGACAGCAAGCTTGCCGATCCCAGTGAATAATTTAACATGGCAGGAACACGGCTATAAAGCTGTAGACCTAAGACAGTAATTAAGGTGTTAGAGGAATTGGGCAGAAAAACACCTACATTTTCACCAGGTGCGGTAATATTTTTTAATGCTTGGCCGAGAGCAATGCTCCGCGTTATTAAATCATTGTAGGTAAGTCGACTCCGATCAAGATCTTCAGTTATCTTGTGTTGGCCGCCATGAATATTTCTTGACTCAAGCAAGCTTGAAAAAATAGTTTGTCGATGAGGGCTGGTGTCAAACATCATTTTAGCCATAATATCGGCTAAAAGATGTCCGCAGTATTCGCGACGTGATTTACCCTTAATATTGTCGGGTGCTGATATATGTGTCGGTGTTGAAATATGAATGGAAATTTTTGGAAATAAACGTAGACGTACTATTCTGTGTAGCTTAGAAAAATGCGTATATTGGGCTCCCGATATGCGAATCGGCAAAATGGTAGCTTTCGATTTATCAGCAACCATCCCTGTTCCATCATAAATCTTCATTAATGACCCCGTCACTGAAATTCGCCCTTCAGGAAAGATGACAGTTTTGGTGTCATGTTCAAGATGATGAATCAAATCTTTCAAGGATAAAGGATGAGTTGGATCCATTGGAAACACATGAGAAAGCTTCAAAAATGGTTTTAGCCACCAGCGTTGGGATATCTGAGTATTGATAGCAAAGGTAATATTATCGGGTAAAAATACGCCCAACAGTAAGGGGTCAAGAAAAGAGGTATGATTAGCAACAATTAAAACTCGTTTTCCGGCCTTCATGTAATTATCCAGACCGGTTAATTCAACTCTATACATTAAGACTAGTAGTCTGCGTAAAAATATTTTTAGCATAAGTTTTCTTCACGTAACCTAAAAAAATAATAAAACAAGATTTTTAAAATGAGATGAGAGGCGTTGTTCACAGCTTTATAAGATTTTTTGGATACATAGTATATAGGGTGGATTTAGAATCAGTCATTATCAGAATAATTTAGCTCAAGTTTAACTATTTCTTGTTACAGGAGCATTTAACTCAGAATAAAATAGTAGGGCTGTCTTTTTAATTTTTGTTAGAGGCCGACTAACAATTGTATGTTGATAGATAATTCACTATTATGACGCATAAAAAACTAATTGATCTGTTCAATACTATCGGGAGATAAGATGAAATTAATAACAGCCATAATTAAACCATTCAAAATGGATGATGTGCGAGAGGCGTTATCTGAAATAGGTGTTGCTGGTGTAACTGCAACAGAGGTTAAGGGCTTTGGTCGTCAAAAAGGGCATACTGAATTATACAGAGGTGCTGAGTATGTTGTTGATTTTCTTCCAAAAGTTAAGCTAGAGATTGCTGTTTCTGATGATATGGTAGATAAAGCAGTCACTACGATTGTTAATGCGGCAAACACTGGCAAAATTGGCGATGGCAAGATATTCGTATCTAATTTAGAGCAGGTTGTGCGTATTAGGACCGGTGAAACCGGAGAGGATGCAATTTAAAATGTCTTCCATTATAAATAAAAGTGTTATTTTAGGCTTACTTTTACTTCCTGAGATGGCTTTAGCGGGTCAATTAAATCAAGCACATACTGCTTGGATTTTAACGTCTACGGCTTTAGTTTTATTTATGACTATTCCAGGTTTGTCATTATTTTATGGCGGTCTGGTTAGAAGTAAAAACGTATTGTCAGTTTTAATGCAATGTTTTTCAATTACTTGCATAGTGTCTATTCTTTGGTTAGTGGGCGTGTATAGTTTTATATTTACTGATGGTGGAGAATTACAAAAATTCATTGGTGGGGCATCCAAAGCGTTTCTTCCCAATATAAATGTAGATTCGTTAACAGGCGATATTCCAGAAACACTTTATTTTATGTTTCAGATGACTTTTGCCATTATCACCGTCGCTTTAATAGTCGGTGCGTTTGCAGAACGGATGAAGTTTTCAGCCATGTTGTTGTTTAGTGCGTTATGGCTAATTTTGGTTTATATGCCAATCTGTCATTGGATATGGGGAGGCGGCTGGTTAGCTGACTTGGGTGTAATGGATTTTGCTGGCGGCATTGTGATACATGTTAATGCTGGTGTTGCCGCTTTAGTTGCAGCGTTGGTTATTGGCAAAAGAAAAGGTTTTCCGACAACGGCAATGCCTCCTCATAATATGACAATGGTGGTAACTGGCGCTGGTATGCTCTGGGTAGGTTGGTTCGGTTTTAATGCGGGAAGTGCTTTAACAGCAGATGGTCGTGCTGGAATGGCCATGTTAGTGACTCATATTGCGGCCGCTTCTGGGGCTTTAACTTGGATGTTTATAGAGTTGAAGAGGTTTGGTAAGGCTAGTGTATTAGGTGTGGTGACGGGAATGGTTGCAGGTTTAGGTACTATTACACCAGCCTCTGGTTTTGTAGGGCCTATGGGTGCACTAGTAATAGGAATTACCGCAGGCATAGTTTGTTTTTGTGCTACTCAATATGTCAAACGCACTTTAAAAATTGATGATTCATTGGATGTGTTTCCTGTTCATGGTATAGGTGGAATTACCGGATCATTGTTGACTGGTGTTTTTGCAACCAGTGGTTTGGGTGGGTTAGGTTTGCCTGAAGGTGTTACAATTCTGGATCAAGTTAGTGTTCAGGCGTTGGCGATTTTTGTAACAGTTATTTGGAGTGCTTTTTTTAGTTTCTTAATTCTCAAGTTATTAGACAAATGGATAGGTCTTCGTGTAACAATAGATGAGGAAATAGAAGGTCTTGACACGGTCCTACACGAAGAAACGGGTTATCTTGATTTATAATTGTTCAGGTAATAAAGAGGGGCATGCAGCCCCTCTTTTTTAATTAAATAATGTTATATAGATAAAAATAGGGGTCATATGGGTATTCGACGCATTTTATCTATCCTCAAATGGACTTTTATTTTAGCGAGTAGTTTTTTAATACTGTATAGCGTGGTGGGTGCTTTTATCTTGCCACCCTTATTAAAGACTAAGCTGCCAGACATTATCCAGCAACAAACTGGACGAAAAGCCGTAATCTCAAATGTTCAGTTTCAACCCTTTGATTTATCTCTCCGTCTACAGGATTTTCAAATCCAAGAATCTAATGGTCAGCCATTTGTTGCCTTTGATGACTTTTATATCAAAATCGGATTGAGTCAATCAATAAAGCTATCGGCACTGGTTGTTGATGAGATTGCTTTAAAAAAGCCCCATATTAATATCGTTAGACAAAAAGATGGGACATTCAATTTTCAAAATTTACTAAACTCTACTGCAGATGACAAAGGTTCAACAGATCATCAACTATTTCCACTACTAATTACCAAAATAGTTTTATCAGAAGGCATCTTAGGCTGGGATGATGCCAGTGCTAATGTGCCGGTAAAAGAAGAACTGAATCCGATCAATATTACGATTGAAAATTTAACAACCTTTACAGATAAACAGGCTGTTGTGGGTTTATCATTGACAGTGAAGTCGGGGGGGGAACTTGGCTGGCAAGGTAAGTTACAGTTAAACCCGCTGTCTTCAGAAGGGCATATAAACTTTAATAAAGCCAAATTAAAGACACTGGCCTTATTGGCTTTATTAGACGCTATTCCTTTTGATTTTGATGGCTATGAGCTACTCGATGCTGATTATAAACTGAGTTATATTAAAAATGACTTGCAACTTGCAATCAGCAAAGCTGCAATTGAAGTCCATGACTTACAGTTGTTAGAAAAAAAACAGAAAAAAGCACTGATAAAAATACCGGTTATTGCAACAAAGGGCATTCAGTTTGATCTTAAAAAACAGATTGCAGGAATGGATTCGTTTCTGATTACAGACTTTCAGTTTTCAGAAAAAAATGCAAAAAACACCTTGATAAAAATACCCGAATTTAAATCTGACAGTATTGTAGTAGACCTTAAAAAACAAGCTATAGGTATAAATTCAGTAACAGCCAATAATGGGCAAGTAGATGCTTGGTTAAATTCTGATGGTCATATTAATTACCAAGCGTTGTTTTCTGATGATAATACAACTGTGAATACAGATGCAGTAGCTGTCGTTAATAATCAGGAGGTTAAAAAAACACCATGGGCCATCAAGATAAAAAGTATTGCTGTCAATAATTTTGGGCTGGATTTCCAAGATAAAACTCTAAAAAAGCCCGTTACAGCCTCTTTTAAGCCCATTAGTTTTAAACTAAAAGATTATGACAGCAGCAATGGGGTCATATTGCCCGTTGAGCTCCTTGTCGGAATTAACAACAAGGGCTCAATAAAATTAAGTGGCGATACAGTTATCGACCCGTTTTCGACGCAATTGGCTGTCAAAATGGAAGCTATTGAACTAGCAAATTATCAGCCGTACTATGATAAATGGGTGCGCTTAGATCTGATAGATGGTGATTTAAATATTGAAGGAAAATTATCTGTCGGCAATCTAGCGCAAGATAAACCTGATGTTAAGTTTAAAGGTAATCTTGGCATTGATAATTTATTAACACGTGATCAAAAACGCAATAAAGACTTTGTAAAATGGGATAAGCTAACCTTAACAGATCTAGAAATTGACAGTCTGGCAAATCACTATACCGCAACAACGCTACTTATTAACAGGCCTTATGCCAGGGTCACTATTAGAAAAGATAAAACTGTTAATTTTAATGATATTGTTATTAGTGATACAACTAAGCCAACAAAATCGACACAAGAAAAGCACACCACCAAAAAAGAAGCCGACTCAGATAAGCTTTTTTTTAAGTTAAATAACATTCAAATAGTAGATGGATCTTCTGATTTTTCAGATCTTTCTTTAATTTTACCTTTCGCTGCACAAATTAAAAGTTTGGATGGGGGTTTGACTGATATATCTTCAGACAAGCAATCAAAAATTAAAATCGCCTTGCAGGGTAATGCATATGACTTAGCACCGGTCGATATTAAGGGTGAAATAAGTCCTTTACTGGGGTCTTATCATGTCGATATTAATTTTAAGGGGTTGCCAATGCCATTGGTATCTCCCTATATGGTTCAGTTTGCTGGTTATAAGGTTGAAAAAGGCAAGATGAACTTAGACCTCCAATATAAGGTTGATAACAAAGAGTTGGTTGCATCCAATAATCTAATGATTGATCAATTTGAATTGGGTGACAAAGTAGAAAATCCAAATGCCGTTTCCCTACCCCTTAAACTGGCGGTTGCCTTACTAAAAGATGCCAATGGCAAAATAAAATTAGATGTACCCATTACGGGTAGCTTGGATGATCCAAAATTTAGTATTAGCACCATTGTCACTGATGCCTTGTTCAATGTTTTAAGCAAAGTGGTTACAGCTCCTTTTCGGGCTCTGGGATCATTGTTTGGCAGTGAAAAAGAAATGAGTACCGTTAGTTTTAGTGCCGGTAGTTCGACATTAAATGAAAAACAACAGGCAAAATTGAAAAGTTTGGCAGAGCAGTTGAATAAACATCCGGAGTTAAATTTAGATATTAAAGGTGCCGCTTATCAGGAGCAGGATTGGCCTGTTATACGAGGAGATGCGCTTTATGATCAACTCAAAAAACGCAGGGCAATAGAGCTTAATAAAGGGACCGATAAAAAAATACGTGAGGAATATGTAGAGTTATCTGATGATGATTATAAGCGCTTGCTGGCTGATATGTTCATTGAGAAATTTCCATTGCTGGCAGAGAAATCATTTTTGGGTACACCAAAATTAATGAATCCAAGTGCAGGTGATTTCTATGAAATTGCCAAACAAAAGCTTTTTGCTGTTATCAAAGTGCAGCCGCAAAGACTTAAAGTACTGGCGGTGGCTAGGGCACAAGCTATAGCTAATTATATGGTTCAGAAGGGTGGTGTAACTATTGAAAAAATCTTTATTCTTGATACTGCTCTTGATCCGGTAAGAGACAATAAGGAGATAATTAGTTATTTATCACTCAATGCAAACTGAATTGTTGTGATGGATCAATAAAAAATATTCGTAAGTTGAGTCAATCATTGACTCAACTTACGAAACACCGTTTAACGGGTAATAACCTCTGTACCGCTTCCGACCAAAACGACATCAGCAGCACGCATGGCAAAAAGACCGTTGGTAACAAC
>Ga0192647_100830_pt1 | contig 21193 bp, 16 predicted proteins | sample LauGreFa1BDMLBSN_2_FD_133046 | JGI IMG/M metagenome (GOLD analysis project Ga0192647, IMG submission 133046) | Freshwater lake microbial communities from Lake Michigan, USA - Fa13.BD.MLB.SN - reassembly | ecosystem: Environmental > Aquatic > Freshwater > Lake | place: Lake Michigan, USA...
TGAACATCTTATAATAAAAATGACTTAAATCAAGAATAGAAACTAATACAGGATAAAATAAAATTGAGTAATTTTGTATAATTAATCAAATCATGCTAGTTAAAATTAGAGAAATTGCAATAATTATTTGTGTTATTTTTTTAATATCATGCAAAGTAGACCCCAAAATTTTACCGATTTCACCATCTAATGAATTAAAAGAAATTACACCAATAGGATTTCCGAATGCCAATTATACTTTTAGTTTAAATGTTATTTCTGAAAATAAATTTATATTGGGTCGCGCATTATTTTATGAAACTCTTTTAAGTAAAAATAATACTATTTCCTGTGGGTCTTGCCATCAACAATATACTGGTTTTGCTAATGCCGATCACGATTTAAGTCATGGTGTAAATAATTTAAGAGGGCAGCGTAATGCATCTGCTTTATTTAATTTAGTTTGGCATCCCTATTTTATGCATGATGGAGGAATTAATCATATCGAAGTTCAGCCACTAGCGCCAATTGCAAATGTTATTGAAATGGGAGAAGAAATTAACCATGTTATTGAAAAATTACAAGGGTCAGATAAATATAAAACACTATTTAAAAATGCTTTTGGAACTGATGAAGTAACTTCAGATCGATTATTAAAAGCAATCACTCAATTTCAAGGATTAATATATTCTTACAATAGTAAATATGATTATATAAAAAGAAAAGAGAAAAATATAAGTTTTACTTCACAAGAAACAAGGGGGTATAATTTATTTTTAGCCAACTGTAATGCTTGCCATACCGAACCTTTGTTTACTGATTTTAAATTTAGAAATAATGGTTTATTAATGGACCCGTTTTTAAAGGATAGTGGGAGATATCAAATTGAAAAATTACCTGAAAATATTTTTAAATTTAAAACCCCAAGTTTGCGAAATGTAGCGCTAACTTTTCCTTATATGCATGATGGACGATTTAAATCTTTAGAGCAATGTTTAAATCATTATACCAATCAAATAGGCAATTTAGTAAATCTCGATCCATTAATTCCTCAAGCTGGAATATTATTAAGCGATTCTCAAAAATCTGATATTATTTCTTTTTTAGGTACTTTAACCGACACGGTTTTTACAAAAGATATTCGGTTTGCCGACCCAAATTTCCAATAAGTATGAAAATTAAAATTTTATTTTTTTTTGGATTACTTATCACATTAAGTTCATGTAAAAAAAATCAGTTGGGAGGTAGTTCTGTTATTAAAGGAAAGGTTTCTCATCATTCAAAAGCGATTGCAAATGCAATAATTTACATTAAATTTAATGCAAAAGAATTTCCTGGTAATGAAATTGAATTATACGATCATTCTTTATCGTCTGATGTAAATGGTGAATTTAGTATAGCATGTTATAAAGGCGATTATTATTTATTTGCTAAAGGAATTGATGATCAGTTATCTCAACAAAAAAATGTTTCTGGAGGAGTACCAGTAAATATTCGCAACAACGAAATTGTTGAAATGAATTTAGCTGTTTCAGAATAAATAGATAACAAACAAACTAATTTATTATTTTTGATTATTAAATATATTCAAGTCTAATTTTTTTTAATTTTAATAAGAATTGTTTTGTCAATTAAAGTTACATTTTTAGGAACAGCTACTTCTACCGGTGTTCCATTTATTGCTTGTACTTGCGAAGTTTGCAAAAGTTCGAATCCTAAGGATAAACGATTACGATCTTCTATTTTAGTTGAATCATCAACTACTAGAGTTGTTATAGATACAGGCCCTGATTTTAGACAACAAATACTGCGTGAAAAAATAAATAAATTAGATGCTGTTATACTTACCCACGAACATAAAGATCATATCGCTGGTTTAGATGAGGTTAAAGCATTTAACTTTATAAATAAAATAGTTATGCCTGTTTACTCAACTGATCAGGTAAAATCTGCATTAATAAGAGAGTTTGCTTATATTTTTGCTGAGATCAAATATCCTGGAATACCTGAAATAGAAGTTATTCTTTTTGATAATGATCCTTTTTTGGTAGGCGATATATTATTTGAACCTATAAATGTGATGCATTATAATTTACCTGTAAAAGGATTTAAAATTAACGATTTTGCTTACATTACAGATGCTAACTTTATTTCAAATTCTGAAAAAGAAAAATTAAAAAACTTAAATGTATTGGTTTTAAATTCACTCAGAAAAGAGCCTCACATTTCTCATTTTACTTTTGATCAAGCCATTGATTTAGTAAAAGAATTAAATCCACGAAAAGCCTATTTTACTCATATTTCTCATCAATTAGGATTGCATGAAGAGGTAACAAAAGAACTTCCCTTAAACATTGAATTGGCTTTTGATGGTCTTCAATTAATTATTTAATTTATTCTTTATCGACTGAAGATTAATTTTTTGTGAGGATTGATTTGTTTTCAAATTCAAACCTAAAAAGAGATATTCCATTATATCAAAGGCTAATGTCTATATTGTATATAGCGCAAGTTGTTTCATTTTTATGTGTAATAGAAACTATTATTGCTATTAGTGAGCCATTTTAAATATTGCCAAAGAGAATAAAAATTGAAAAGAAAAAATGATCATCAGTTTTAAACTATTAAATTTATAACTTGTTTCCATTTCAAAATTATAATCATTTAAAATATAAATTAAATTACACAGCATTAATGAAATCCAAAATAATAGATGAGGAATTGATTGAAATAATTGGCGCACGTTCTCACAATTTAAAAAATATATCTTTAACCATTCCCCGTAATAAATTAGTAGTTATTACTGGCCTAAGCGGTAGTGGAAAATCTTCGCTAGCTTTTGATACTATTTATGCCGAAGGGCAGCGCCGATATGTAGAAAGCTTTTCTTCTTATGCCCGACAATTTTTAGGAAATTTAGAGCGACCAGATGTTGATAAAATATCTGGTTTAAGCCCTGTAATATCTATCGAACAAAAATCGGTTAATAAAAATCCTCGATCAACGGTTGGCACTATTACTGAAATATATGACTTTATGCGTTTGCTCTTTGCTAGAGCTGGCGAAGCATATTCCTATAATACTGGCGAAAAAATGATTCGATACAGTGATGATCAAATTGTTGATTTAATTATTGAAGATTATGATTTAAAAATAATTTATTTATTAGCTCCTATTGTTAAAGGTCGAAAGGGCCATTACAGAGAACTATTTGAAGATATTAGAAAGAAAGGATTTAACAAGGTTAGAATAGATGGTGAAATTTTTGACCTTAAACCAAAAATGCAGGTAGATCGATATAAAATTCACGACATAGAAATAGTGATAGATAGAATTGAAATTTTAAAAGAAATTAAACCTCGACTTTATCAATCTCTTCAAACTGCAATGAAGCAAGGAAAAGGAACAGTTATGGTTATTAATCATGAAGAAGAGATTTCTAAAACAAAGAAAAAAAATCAGTCCTTAGGTTTTGAAAAACCACGTTTTTTTAGTCGTTTTTTGATGTGTCCAACTACTGGAATTAGTTATGATGAGCCAGCCCCTAATTTATTTTCTTTTAACTCGCCTTATGGTGCTTGTTCTAATTGTAATGGTTTAGGCGAGATTTCTGAAATTGACATTACTAAAATTGTTTCAAATCAAAAACTTTCTATCTCAAAAGGTGCTATTGCTCCAATTGGCCCTAAAAAAGTTGGTGGCACCTGGATTTTTAAACAATTAGAAGCGATTGGACAAGCATACGGATTTACATTAGATACACCTTTTGAAGAGATTGATGATCACGCCGTAAACGTATTGTTTTATGGCAGCGACGAATTATTTAAAGTAAACACTGAAGGTGGGAGTTATGATGCCAATTTTGAAGGTATTGCCACTTTTATTACTCGTCAATCAGAAGACGATCCAAGTCCAGCCATGTTAAAATGGGCTCAGGGGTTTACCGATAAAAAAGCTTGTCCTGAATGCAATGGTGCTCGTTTAAAAAAAGAAGCATTATATTTTAAAATAGATAATAAAAATATTTCAGAATTATCTGCCTTAGATATTTCGATATTACAACTTTGGTTTAATAACATCGAAAATCGGTTATCAAAAAAACAAAATATAATTGCTAAAGAAGTGTTAAAAGAAATTCGTTCAAGAATTCAATTCTTAATGGAGGTTGGTTTAAATTATGTAACCATTAATCGCTCCTCTAAATCGCTCAGTGGAGGAGAGGCACAAAGAATTCGTTTAGCTACTCAAATAGGCTCTCAATTAGTTGGTGTTTTGTATATTTTAGATGAACCTAGTATTGGCCTTCATCAACGAGATAATATGAGATTGATAGATGCACTTAAAAATTTACGTGATGTGGGTAATAGTGTTTTGGTTGTTGAGCATGATAAAGATATGATTATTGAAAGCGATTATGTGATTGATATTGGTCCTGGTGCCGGAGTGCATGGTGGGAGAGTAGTTGCAGCTGCTAAACCTAAAGAAATGCTAAAGTTTGATACCATGACTGCAAATTATATTACGGGCAAAAAAAAGATCGAATTGCCTAAATTACGTCGCAAGGGAAACGGAAAAAAGATAGTATTAAAAGGTTGTACTGGACATAATTTAAAAAATGTAAATATTGATTTACCATTAGGAAAATTTATATGTGTAACAGGAGTAAGCGGAAGCGGAAAAAGTAGTTTAATTAACGAAACTCTTTATCCAATTTTGTCATCATATTTTTATAATTCAGAAAAAAAACCTTTGCCTCATCAATCTATAATTGGTTTAGATTTAATTGATAAAGTAATTGAAATTAATCAATCTCCTATTGGAAGAACTCCTCGGAGTAACCCTGCAACTTATACCAATGTTTTTTCTGACATAAGAAATTTATTTTCAGAAATACCCGAATCTAAAATTAGAGGGTATAAGCCTGGTCGTTTTTCGTTTAATGTAAAAGGAGGTAGGTGCGAAACATGCGGTGGTGCTGGAGTAAAGACAATAGAAATGAATTTTTTACCTGACGTTTATGTTAATTGCGATGTTTGTAATGGAAAAAGATATAATAGAGAAACAATCGAAATTAGATATAAAGGCAAATCAATTAGTGATGTTTTGAATATGACAATTGATGAAGCTTGTTCTTTTTTCGAAAATTTACCGTCCATTTACCGACAAATTAAAACTTTACAAGATGTAGGCTTAGGTTACATTACTTTAGGACAGCAAGCTACAACTTTAAGTGGAGGCGAAGCACAACGAGTAAAACTATCAACCGAACTTAGTAAACGAGATACAGGAAATACATTTTATATTTTAGATGAACCAACCACCGGTTTGCATTTTGAAGACATTCGAATTTTATTAGAAGTTTTAAATAGATTAGTTGATAATGGAAATACAGTTTTGGTAATTGAACATAATATGGATATTATTAAGGTAGCCGATTACATTATAGATCTTGGGCCAGAAGGAGGAAAGGGTGGAGGAGAGATTCTTTTTGCCGGAACACCAGAAGAGTTAGCTAAAGTTAAAACGGGATATACGGCTGCTTTTTTAAAAAAAGAGTTATTAAATTCTAATTAAATATTGATTTTAGCTTATTTTTTTTTGATTTTTTTTGTTTATCTTTATTTTATATTAATTTATATATTTTAATTTTTAATCTTTTAAGTTTTAAATTAATTGCCTTTTAATTAATTAAACTATGAATAAGAACACATTTAAAATTATAGTTTTATTTATTATAATTTTATTTACTTCAGGTGTTTTTGCCAATAAACCCCCTAATTACCCCAAAGGCTTTAGCCCTAAAACTAACAGCAGTATTAGCTTTACCCAGAATAAAGGGCAAATACACGATCAAAATTATAAATCACGCCCCGATGTTTTGTTTGGTGGTAGTGATGGCAATCTTGTTTTTCATTTAAAAAACAATGGCATTTCTTATCAGTTAAATACATTAGATCATGATGATTTAACCACAAGTATAGCTATATTAAATTATTTAAAGATTTCAATTAGTGTTTTTGAAAAAATAAATAAATCAATTAATACCAAGTTAGTTTTATGACAAAAATAATTTTAGTTTTTTTGTTATTTTTCTATTGTTTTCATGCAAATAGTCAAGCTGGAATTGCTGGTTGTAACAATGCTCAAAATATTTGTACAAATCCTAATTTTTTATTTCAAGGTAATATAGCTGGTAACGGATTAAATGCTGGCTTAAATATTAGTAATCCTATTGGTTGTTTACAAACAAATGGTCCAAGGCCACAATGGTTAATTTTAACTGTTAGTGTTTCTGGTAATTTGGGTTTTATTTTTGGAGCACCAAGTAGTCCTAACCCTCAAATTGGTTTTTACGATTGGGCTATGTGGCCATATACACTTAGTACTTGTGTTAATATTTTTAATAATACGTTACCGCCTGTTTCTTGTAACTGGAATATTTCACAAAATGGTGGAACTGGAATGGGAGCAGTTCCACCAACAGGAAATGCTGGAAATTACCAACCTTCATTACCAGTTTTAGCAGGGCAGCAATTTTTAATTTTAATTTCTAATTATAGTAATATAAATACACTTGTTTCATTTACAAGTACTGGTACAGCAAGTTTAACTTGTGGTTCAAGTACTGTAATTTGTACTGGTGTTACAACTACAGTAACACCTGTAGGCTTTATTAATTTATTAAATCAATCGTATACCCTTCAACCCGGAGGTTTAACAAATGCGACAGGAATTTTTTCTGTTACACCTCTTGTTTCAACAACGTACACTGTTTTTGGTTCTGGTTTAAATACTCAAAGTAATCAAGCAACTCAAACAAGTACAACAAATGTAACAGTGATTACTATTTCTTCGAATATTACCACTAACTCTGTTTCATGTTATGGAAATTCTACAGGTTCGTCTTCTGTCACGGTTAATGGTGGCACAAGCCCTTATACATATACTTGGTTACCAACGGGAGGCAATGCCACAACTGCTATTAATTTAAGTGCCGGTAATTATTCTTGTCAACTAAAAGATTTAAATAATTGCGTGCATACTAAAACATTAACTATTGCCCAACCTTCAGCTTCATTAACAGCAGTAATTGCTACAAATTCTGTTTTATGTTTTGGAAGTCCTTCAGGTTCGTCTTCTGTCACTGTTAATGGAGGCACAAGCCCTTATACTTATACCTGGTTGCCAACAGGAGGCAATGCCACAACCGCTATTAATTTCAGTGCTGGTAATTATTCTTTTCAAGTAACAGATCTAAATAATTGTACACTTACCGAAACATTAACTATTACTCAACCCTCAGCCTCACTAACAACAGTGATTTCCACAAATTCTGTTTTATGTTATGGAGCTTCTACAGGTTCGGTTTCGGTAATAGCTAATGGCGGCACAAGTCCTTATACCTATACTTGGGTTCCAGCAGTTGGCAGTTTATCTGTTGCGCTTAATCTTATTGCGGGTAATAATTATCAGGTGCAAGTAAAAGATGCTAATAATTGCACGAGTATTAAAACATACACAATTGCTCAACCCTCAGCTTCATTAACAGCAATAATTGCTACAAATTCTGTTTTATGTTTTGGAAATTCTACAGGTTCGGTTTTAGCGACAGTTAATGGAGGCACAAGCCCATATACCTATACCTGGTCGCCAACAGGAGGTAATACCTTAACTGCTATTAATATGAGTGCTGATAATTATACTTTTCAAGTAACAGATTTAAATAATTGTACACTTACCAAAACATTAACTATTGCCCAACCTTCAGCTTCATTAACAGCAGTAATTGCTACAAATTCTGTTTTGTGTTTTGGAACTTCTACAGGTTCGGCTTTAGCAACAGTTAATGGCGGCACAAGCCCTTATAACTTTACCTGGGTTCCAACAGGAGGCAATGTCACAACTGCAATTAATATGAGTGCTGGTAATTATTCTATTCAAATAACAGACATAAATAATTGCACGCTTACCGAAACATTAACTATTACTCAACCTTCAGCTTCATTAACCGCAGTTATTGCTACAAATTCTGTTTTATGTTATGGAAATGCTTCAGGTTCGGCTTCTGCAACAGTTAATGGCGGCACAAACCCTTATAGCTATACATGGTCACCAACAGGAGGAAATTCGCTAACCGCAATAAATTTGATTACAGGTTTTTATTTTTTGCAAATAACAGATTTAAATAATTGTACACTTACTAAAACATTAACTATTGCTCAACCTTCAGCTTCATTAACCGCAGTAATTGCTACTAATTCTGTTTTATGTTATGGAAATTCTACAGGTTCAGCTTTAGCAACCGTTAATGGAGGCACAAGTCCTTATAGCTTTTCATGGACTCCAACAGGAGGTAATACCTTAACTGCTATTAATTTGAGTGTTGGTAATTATTCTTTTCAAGTAACAGATCTAAATAATTGTTCACTTACTAAAACATTAACTATTGCTCAACCGTCAAATTCTTTAACCGCAACAATTGCATCTAATAGTATTTTATGTTACGGGTATTCAACAGGTTCAGCTACTGCAACTGTAAATGGAGGAACCTTACCCTATTTAAATTCTTGGTTACCATTTGGAGGAACTAATAACTTCGCTACCAGTCTTATTTCAGGTACTTATACTTTTCAAATAACAGATTTAAATAATTGTACACTTTCTTCAACCGTAATAATTTCTGAACCATCTAATTCGTTAACAGCATCAATTACTTCTAATAGTATTTTGTGTTTTGGAAACGCAACAGGTTCGGCTTCAGTATCAGCTAATGGTGGAACTAGTCCCTTTACCTATACCTGGTTACCATCAGGTGGCACAGGAACTGTTACCAATAATCGAATAGCAGGTAATTATTGGGTTCAAATAAAGGATAATAACAATTGCCCAATAATTCCTAGTCCCACAGTATTTATTTCACAGCCTTTATTCCCATTAAGTTCATCGGTAATATCTAATAGTATTTTATGTTATGGAAATACAACTGGCACTGCAGCAGTTAATTTAATAGGCGGTACAGGACCTTATACTTATACTTGGTTACCTAATAGCGTAAATACTTTTACTGCTAACAATTTAGCTGCTGGAAATTATTCTATTCAAATGAGTGATGCGAATAATTGTAAATTAACTGCGTCTGTTTCTATAAATGGGCCTAGTCTTTTAACTTCTACTGTTAATTCTCAAGGTTTATGTTTAAATAAAACAACAACATTAATTGCGCTTGTTAATGGGGGCACATTGCCTTATTCTTATTTTTGGAACACAGTAGCTGGAAATTATTCAGCTGCAGTTAATTCGACTGTAACTGTTACTTATACATTAAATGTGATAGACGCAAATGGTTGTAGTGCTTCAATGGATACAGCTTCAGCATATTTACCAATACCAATTTCCCTTATAATCTCTCCAATTCAAACTATTTGTCCAACCAGTTCAGCTCAATTGTCTGTTAATGCTTCAGGCGGTTTGTCTAATTATACATACAAATGGTTTCCTGGTAATTGGCAGGGACCTAATTTAGCGGTAACTATATTAAACCTCACCATTTATTCGGTAACGGTTTGGGATGGTTGCGTTGCACCTAAAACTGCAACTACAAGTGTTTCACTTTATCCCATTGGGAGTCCAAGTATTATTCCTTCTTCTTATTATGGATGTGCGCCACACTGCGTTGAGTTTATTAATCCAGCTTTAAATTCTACTTTGGCAATTCAAAAAACCTCTTGGAGTTTTGGAGATATAATAACAAGTGGTATAATCACACCAACAATATGTTTTGATAAGGATGGGTTTTATAATGTGACTAATTCTTATACGACCCAACAAGGGTGTTTTAATAAAGCCGAAATGAATGGGCAAATTAGTGTATTAAAAACGCCGATTGCGAATTTTGAATTAGAAAAAACAGAAATTAATTACTTAACTCCAACGATGAAATTTAATAACCAGTCTATAAACTCTAATTTTTATATTTGGAATTTTGCAGATAGAGACCAAAGCTATGAAACTCATCCTTCATATAATTTTGATGAGCCAGGGTTTTATAAGATAACCCTAATTGCTAAAAATAGTAATTGTTCAGACACCATATTTAAATTGGTAGAATCTAAACCTGTTTTTTCTTTTTATGCACCTAATACTTTTTCACCCAATGATGATGATAAAAATGATATTTTTTTACCAGTAGGCGAAGGTTGGAAAAAAAACACCTATAACTTAATGGTTTTTTATCGTTGGGGTAATAAAATATTTGACTCAGGAGAAGATTATGTTGGTTGGGATGGAAAAAATAATTCTAAATACATGGGAGCTGGTGTTTATATTTGGAAGGTAAGTTTGTTTGACTATTTAGGAAACCCTCATTTATACAGCGGACATGTTACTATTTATTAAATTTTAAAATGAACAAAAAGAATAAAAAAGATTTGTGACTTAAGTTCATCTTTACAAAAAAAATATTTTAAATATAAAGTTTAAGGTGAAATTTTTCTTTTATTTCATTTTTAAAAAAGACCATTCCAAAATAAAAAGTATCTATACTTAAAGTTACAGAGTCATTTTGTACTATTTTATTCCAGGCTTGTGTCATTTCCTTGCTCCAATAAATGTCGTCGAAAATAAATACACTGTTATTGTGTTTTTTAGTTAAAGCTAAATTAAAATATTTAATAGTAGCCTCATAAGTATGATTTCCATCTATGTATATAAAATCTAATTTGTTTAAAATATTTAAAACTTTTGGAAGAGCGGAATCAAAATTATCATGAATAAACTGAATGTTTTTAAATTTATAATTTTCTGATAGTTGCCTCGCAAATTCAAATAAAGCCAAGCTACCTTCTATGGTAATGATTGAAGATTTACTGTTTGCTTTAGCTAGATAAAGAGTGTTAATTCCCAATGAGGTGCCTAGTTCAACAGCATTAGCACAATTTAAAAAATTAACTAATCGATAAAGAATTTCTGATTGATGTTTAGTGCTAATACCTATGGTTGCAATTGATTTTATTTTTCTTGATGATTTTTTTAAAAGTTTAGAGCCAGCACCGAAATCTTCTATAACTAGTTTTTGATGATTTTTAAATAAAGTATCTCTAATGTTATTAAGGTATTCAAATTCATAAAAAACATTATTATTATAAAAAACTTCTTCGCATAATTGATAAGCAAATGGAGAATGAACACCATGCCCCTTTCGTTTAGCAATAAAAAAATGTTTAATATAACTGACGATTTGATGTCTATTAATTTTTAGTGCAAACACAGTATAATATTTTTTTAATTTGAGTATTTTGGTAATTTAATAAATTTTCTTTTTCCATAAAATATAGATTTAAAGTAACCATATTTTTTTTAGGATTTTCTATATTCCATAAACGTAATATGTTTTTACCAAATTGTGGTCTTAAAAAATTATATTTAGGATTTTGCATATTTTCAGCTAATTTTCTCCATCTATCATTTTTATAAAGACGAACTATGTGTTTAGGTTTAGAATAGTTTATATTTTTTTCATTCATTCTTAGGTCCCATGATTGGCCTAATGAATCAATCCCATGATATACAAACCAGCCATCATTTTTTAAAACTTTTGGCGAAAACATACCCCAAAATTGGTTTAAACGAAATAGATTAACTGAATATGTAAATTCACTTTTTAATTGATAATTAAACCAATTGACTGAGCTAAGATTAATAATTATACAAATAATGATAACATAAACAGCAATTAAATTTGAGGAGATTTTAAGAAAATAATTTTGTTTTAATGGTTTTTGAAAAATAAATGTATTTTGTTTTAGCCTACTTCTGTAAAAATTAAATTTAATTGAAGGGATTAATCCAATGCTACTGACAATGTTAATCAAAAAGAATAATCCAACATATAATGTCATTCCAATGCCAATTTGTAAAATTAAAATTAAAATAAATGCAATAAACCTACTTTTACTATTTTTACTTGGCCATAATATTAAAAAAGGTAAAACGAATTCGAGCCAATAAACAAAATGAGTTAATATATTCATGAGAATAGGAAATTGATAAAGCCAGTCTCCAAAAAAAGGCAGTCTCAATTGATCAAGACTAAGTGCAAAATAAATTGCAGTTCCAGAGTTTCTCCATTCGGCACTATTTTTTAAATTAAACGTAAAAAAATAGATTGATGCGATAAGTAAAAGATATCCAATATTTGCTAGCGCATTATTTTTTAATCGTGTTATTTTTTTTGAGTCAATAGAATAATAATTACCCCATGGTAAAAATATCCCCCAAAATAAAATCATACGTAGTAAATCGTCACCTGCTTGAAGCACAAATAAATTACGGTTATGCAAGGAGATAGTAAATAGCCAAACTAAAACACTAAAAAGCCTTGTTTTATATCCTAATAAAAGAAATAATGCAAAAATAAAATGCAGAACAAATAAAATTATAATATAATTAACGCTACCATTTAATGCATGTAAACTCCAAAATCCTGGATTCCATCCAAAATTATAAATTAAATTAAGTGGCCATAATCCATTATTTGTATAATGTGCTTCTAGGTCTGAAAATCTAATCAATAAATCAATGATAATAATTAATGCTACTGCTATTCGCATTAAACTTAAAGCTCTTTTATCTAATCGATAATACATCGAAAGATTAACCAATATTTTTTTTAAAGCATACAAATTTTTACAAATAAAAAAAGCAGACTTTCATCTGCTTTGCTGTTATAAAATATTTATTTTTATGGTAAACAACCTAAGGTTCCACTCACCGTAACTTGAGGTAAACTAAAACTTTCTTGCGAACATTTAATATTTGAGAAAGAAGCGTTAATTGAAATTGACGATGTTGAAACGGATATTGTTCCAGTTTTAGCAACCCAAACTACCCCGGCTGGTTGATTAGGTGCATCAATTATAGTTAATGAACAAATACCAGAACCTGCTACAGTTCCTAATGTATAAGTTCCTGTTATTGGTGAACTTGCAAATGTTAAACTTACATTTATATTCCCATTAATTCCTTTTATTGTTAAACTGTTGGTTGAACCACAAGTGGGATTAATCCAACTAGCACCTCCAACATATAAACTAGAGTTTTGTGTAGCGGTATTAATAGCCAATGTTCCACCTGTAACAGTTGGATTATTTACGTTTGGATTACCTGCCGTTCCTGCATTTTCTTTATAGTCTGGAGTAATTCCAGTAATTTCTTTTTTTGTACAAGAAAATAAAATAAGTGTAATTGTAAATAATGTACTGATAATAGTGATTATAATTTTTTTCATTATTTAAGATTATGAATTTTTATATGTGTTATAAATATATAAAAAATTTAAGGTTTTTCAAAATTATCGTTTGTGATTATTTTAAATTGTTTTATGAAATAAATATATTTTTTGCTCAAGCATTTGTTTTAATATTGGACTAATTCGATATCGATCTTCTTGATAAAGTAAATAAAGTTTTTTTAGATCGTTTACAATATTTTCGATGCCTAAGTCATCAGCCCATTTAAGTAAACCTTTAGGATAATTTACTCCTTTTGTCATTGCTAAATCAATATCTTCAACAGTGGCTATTTTAAAATATAGAGCATCGGCCGCTTCGTTAATTAGCATAACAAGTATACGTTTGAAAATGAGTTCCCCTAAAATAAGGTCATTTTTAGCCTTTGGTTGCTCATTGTTTTCATTATAATTGTAAAATCCTTTTCCACTTTTTCTTCCTAAAAATCCTGCTTCTAATAATCTTTTTTGAGAGATAGATGGTTTAAATTTTGGATCATAATAAAATTGCGTCCATACTGTTTCTGTTACGGTATAATTTACATCGTGTCCAATTAAATCCATTAATTCAAAAGGACCCATTTTAAAACCACCAATTTCTTTCATTGCCCAATCAATGGTTGAAATATCAGCAATACCTTCTTCGAATATTCTTAAAGCTTCACTATAAAAAGGCCTTGCAATTCTATTTACAATAAATCCTGGTGTATCCTTAGCAACTACAGTAGTTTTTTTCCATGAATCTAATAGTGATTTACAATGTTCTGTAACTATTGGTTTAGTTGCTATTCCAGGAATAATTTCTACTAGTGGCATTAACGTAGCGGGATTAAAAAAGTGAATTCCAATTACTTTTTCTGGATTTATGCATGCCGAGGCAATAGATGTTATTGAAAGTGAAGATGTGTTTGAAGCTAATATACACGTTTGAGAAACAATTTCTTCTAGATCGGCAAATACCTTTTTTTTAATTTCAATATTTTCGATAATAGCTTCAATTACTAAATCGCATGGTTTTAATGATTCTATGTTATTTGAAAAATTTATATTGTTAATGATTTCAGATTCTTTTTGCGAATCAATTTTTCCTTTATCAATTAATTTTTTTAGAGTGTTTTTTAAATTTATTTCTGCTTTTTTTAGTGCATCTATACTTGAATCAAAAATAAAAACTTGGTGCGATTCTGTTGCCGCCAATTGTCCAATGCCAATTCCCATTGCTCCACAACCAATAATTCCAATAATACTTTTTTCAGTAAACATATTTCTAATTAATTTAAAGTCAAATCAGTAAATCGATTTAGTGATTAATAATAAAGTTTTTATTTCTAGTTTGATTTTTTTCAATAATTGTTAAAAAATAACTTCCATTGGGCAAAAAACTTATATCTAAATTTTCATTAACTAAGCCAATAAATTTTTTTTCAATTATAATTTGGCCTAACATGTTTTTAATTTGAAGAGTATTTGGCTCATTTGTTGAGTAATTTACCGATAATCGATTAGAAGCAGGATTAGGAAATAATATTAAATTTTTTGATTGAAGATTATTTTGTTGAATTGCTAATGGATTTTTAATTGTAGTTGTATAGGCAGCATTAGCATTTAAAATAAATGTTCCGTTTTGCATATCGTTTGCAATAACAATTCCACTGGGTAAGTAGGGGTAAGCACCCCAATTTCCTCTATAGTCACTGTCTGAGTAATTACCAGTATTACTTCCTCCCTGAGGATAGGTATCAAAATAACCTGCGAGGCTTAGATTATTTGGCTGAGAAATGTCATAAATAATTAAGCCGTCTTGATAACAGGAAACAAGAGCAAAATTATTTCCAATCAGATATGGGTTATGAGGTGTAGTTTGTTGAGTTGGTTTAAAAGAAACGATGGGTTGAATGTTGTTTAGATTTTGAACATCAACAAAACTTATTGGAGATGCTGCAGGCACTTCGTCGCAGAACATTAAGTATTTTCCGTTTTTTGTTAAAAAACTTGAATGATTATAGCCGTGAGCAGGATAATTAGTATAAGATCCTAATACAGAAAAAGTGTTCGTTGAATTGTTATATTTAAGAACGTAAAGGCCATTCCATCCTGTTGAAGCATATACCGTATCATTTCTAACATACATATCATGAACATAATTAAAAACAGTGTTTGGAACATCTTGCGATACTTGCCTTAGTAAAACCGGAGATGAAGGATTGGCTAAGCTATATATATTCATTGGAGAGGTTGCTGGAGGTGGTCCTGAAACATAGGTTACACCACCAATGTACATCTTGTTTTGATCAATCCATATCGTATGCCCCCGTTCAAAATATGTATTTCCATTGTAAACAACAGTAACTGTGCTAGGTAATAAACTCATGTCTACAATTTGAAATGTATTAGGAGAGCTATCGTCGCTAACAATATAACAGAAGTTTTGATAGGTTTTCATTTCACGCCAAGTGCAATTTGGTTTTCCGGGCACGAAAGCACATACTGATGGGGTTGTGGGAATTGTTACATCAATAAAGTATGTTCCATTACTTGTTCCAACTATTGCATATTCTTTATTTTTACTTTGTTGATACCATCCCCAACAACCTGAATAGCGTCTATTATCACCTCCAACGCCTACCGAGCCGTTGTTAGGATTTATTAAAGCTAATAAATTAATGTTTTGACTTGAATAGGTTTGTGAAAAAAATTTAAATGAAATAAGAGTAAAAAAAAGAAAACAATATTTTTTCATGGATGATAATTTGATATTGATAAACACAAATATACCTTTTAATTTTATTTTAAAACAATGCAGTTAATCCAAAATGAATTTTACCACTTCGGCTATCAAATCCGTTGTTGAATTGATTTCCAATGGCATAATTTAAACTGAGTATACCAGCTTTTGTATCTATATTAATTCCAGCACCAAAACTCACCGGCTTATCATTTAAATATAAATTAATGCTATTGTTTTCATACCAAGCTCCTTCTACAAAAACTAATAGATTTGAATTTTTAGCAAATAGAAAACGATATTCAAGGGTAGGAATTATAAATCCTGAAGCATAAATACTTTCTTCGTCAAACCCTCTGAGTGTTTTTAATCCTCCTATTCTATAAAGTTCGTTTTTAAAGATTACAGAATTACCAAAAATTCCAGCAGCCTGAATATTAAATTTTAAAACATGATTATTTTTAATTGGAATATAATAAGCATTTGTAAATTCAAATTGATTTTGCGAAGATTTCATTAAAAGATCTTTGTATGCTTGTTCATTTAAATTTAAGTTTCTTTTTATTTCTCTGGTTCCATTTTGACAATTAATTACAATCATAATTCCTTTTCGAGGATTAAATCTATAATCTAAATTCTCATAAAACAAACCAATTCCAAATGATTTTGTGGTAATATCGGCAACGTTTGGTAAGGTGCTAATTATATTTAGTTCGCTAGTTGATATTAAATTACTATTTCTTTGTTTGTAAAATAATTTTAAATAATTAGGTCCGCTGTAATAATAGTTAATGCCAATGTTATGATTGATATCAATAAAGGTAGTGTCCTTTCTATATATTTTTAATGAGTAATCAATTCCTATGGGTGTTCCAAATAAATAAGGATAAATTAATTGACCTTTAAAATCTTGAGTTTGAGATTGTAACCTTCGCCATTCTAAATCAAAAGTTTCGCCATTTTTAAATACACCATTAATTAATTTTAATTTTAAATCACCAGTAATAACTGTTTTTTTAGAAACTGCATCTGGCAGAAACCCAAGTATCCCATCAAATTGTGAAGCATTTTTTTTATCTAAAAACAAATATAATTTATTTATTTTATCAGTTAAACGAACTTCTAAAACCTTTTTTTCATCAATAAATGGTAGCTGAATAATTTTTTTTGAAATAGATTTTAAAAGGCTTTCATTATAAGGCATATTTTCTTTTAATGATAAATACCTGTACAAAAAACGCTTATTTATGTCACTCGTTCCAATAATTTTAATGGAGTCAATTTTAAAGAGTTTGTTTTTTTTTATATTTAATACTGCTTTTAGTGTTTCATGTTCAATGATTATGCTATCCAAACTAACGACTGTAAATGGATAGCCGTTTGATTCGTAATGTCGAATAATTTTTTCAAAAGCATTAACAACTTGATCATAATTAAATGCTTTATTCAAAAATAGTTTTTCTGATATACCAATTTTTGAAGCCAGATCAGGATTTAAATTTCCAAGTTTTAAATAAGCAAGTGTAAATTTTTTGTTCTCGTTTATTATACCTGTTACTTTATTTGAATCACTTTTAATGCTATCGCATGTTGCTAATAAATAGCCTTTTTGTTTAAGATATAAAAGTACTTGCTCTATTTCTTTAATTGCCGAATTCTTTGAAAGATGTTTTTTTTGATAATTTAATTTTGTTAATTCTTTGTTTTTAGTGTCTAAAATAATACTTAAACTAACTTTCTGTGATACACTCTTATTGACAAATAGACAAAAAATAAATAGACAAATATATTTAGGTAATGCTTCCAACTTATTAATAACGTATAATTAAATATTTAGTATATTTAAACAATATTTTAAATTAAAACTAATAAAATTATGCATAAAATATTTTCTATACTTTGCTTATTTGTTTTTAAAATAGTAATAATTGCTCAAGTTCCAATTACTTTAAATAATGTAAATATGCCGGGGGCTAACGATACTTTGCGTTACACAAATGCCCAAATTACTTCCATAGGAAATTATACTCAAACCGGAGCAAATTTTAATTGGAATTTTTTTAATTTAGTTGACATTAATCAAGGTGTTAGAGCATTTAAAAGTTCATTTCAAACACCATATAGTTTTTATTTCCTGTCTTTAAATGAATACGGAGAAAAAATTGCCGATACATTAGGTGCTGGTCCTATTACCATTACTAATTATTGGAATTATTACAAAAAACAAACGTCTCCGATAAATGCCTTTGTTGCTGATGGCTCGGGTATGACTTTTAGTAGCATTCCTGTTCCAAGTTATTTTAGCGATAAAGACGAGTTATATATTTTCCCGATGTCTTATCCAAAATACGATAGCACCACTTTCAAATTTTCTACCATAACATCTTCTTTAATTCCTATTACCTACTCAAAAAAAGGTTATCGTGTTACTTTGGTCGATGGCTGGGGTAAAATTATTACGCCTTATGATACCGCAAATTGTATTCGTTTAATTACAACTCAATATTCAAAAGACACAATTAAAACTAATTTTGGTGGATTTTCATTTCCTTTTGGTTTTAATAATTTTCAACGGAGCTATCAGTGGTTTACTTTAAATAGCAAAATACCTTTTTTAGAAATAACCGGTAATTTAGTTGGTAATAATTTTACTGTAACCCAGGTTCGTTATCGTGGTTATAAAAAATTGAGTGCACCACCACCACCTCCTCCCATTGATACCTCTCTTGAAGATATTGCTAACAGTAATTATTTATCTATTTATCCTAATCCAGTTAAAGATAAATTATGGATCTCAGATTTCGTTTTAAATAAATTTTTAATTGAAATTTATGATGTTTCGGGACAATTAATTAAAAAGCAAAGCATTGAGTCGTCTGATCTTAATCGTTTTATTGATGTGTCTGAATTTAATATCGGATTATATCAATTAAAAATCTCTCAAAATCAAAAAGTGAATTGGTTTAACTTTATAAAAACTAATTAATTTTTTTTTAATTAAATTATCTCTTATTTTTATAAAAAATTAAAACAAATAATATGTCATCTTCTCACAACGATTCCGAGTTATCAGAAACTAAACCAATATCCTTTACAGTACCTTTTATTCTAGCATCTGTGTTTATTTTAATTATGATTATAGTGCTAAGTTTATGTGATCCTAAAAAAGAAGAACATAAAAGTAAGCCTGCTTCTGAATCTATTGATAAAGCTCACCATTAATTAAATCAGATTTCTGTTTTTTTAATTTTAATTTATTTTATTATGAGTATTTCAATTTCTATTGGATCGGATCACGCAGGTTTTGAATTAAAAAAACAAATTATCGATTATTTAAAAAATAAATCATTTATCGTAATTGATAAAGGTTGTTTTTCTGAAGAAAGAGCTGATTATCCAGATTTTGCTCATCACACGGCTGAATCTGTTATTACAAAAGAATCTGAATTTGGAATATTAATGTGTGGAAGCGGCAATGGAATTAATATGACAGCAAATAAACACAAAGGTATTCGCGCTGCTTTGTGTTGGACTTCAGAAATTGCGGCTATGGCTCGACAGCATAATGATGCTAATGTTTTAGTTCTACCTGCAAGATATATTACTATCAGCGAAGCTTTAAAATGTGTAGATGTTTTTCTATCTGAAAAATTTGAAGGTGGCAGACATCAAGAAAGAATAGAGAAAATAGATTTATTTTAAATGTTAATTATACATTTTCTTTCTTTGTTCTTGAATCGTTGGATTCTCTAAAAACTCATCATAGGTACAAACTTTGTCTATAATTCCTTTAGGTGTTAATTCAATAATTCTATTGGCTACAGTTTGCATTAATTGGTGATCATGACTTGTAAATAAGATAACACCAGGATAATCTTTTAAAGCATCGTTATAAGCTATAATGCTTTCAAGGTCTAGGTGATTTGTTGGTTCGTCTAAAATTAATAAATTCGGATTAAGTAACATCATTCGGCTTGTCATGCAACGTACTTTTTCGCCACCACTTAACACGTTACATTTTTTTAAAACTTCTTCCCCGCTAAATAGCATTTTACCTAAAAATCCTCTTATATAAGTTTCATCTTTATCCTTACTAAACTGGCGCAACCAATCAATCAAATTTAAATCACTTTGAAAGTAACTATGATTATCATTTGGTAAATAAGCTTTGAATATTGTTGTGCCAAAAGCAAATTTTCCCTGGTAATTTTTATCTTGTTCTGAAAGTAATTCAAATAAACTCGAAACAGCCAATTGATTTCGGCTAATAAATGCTATTTTATCCCCTTTACGAACATTGATAGTTACATCTTTAAATAAAATATTGTTATCTATATTATTTTTTGATAAATTTTCTATTAATAAGATTTGATCTCCGGCTTCACGCTCTTGTTTAAAAATAATTCCCGGATATTTACGAGTACTGGCCGGAATTTCGTCTATTGTAAGTTTTTCTAATAATTTTTTTCGACTAGTTGCTTGGCTACTTTTACTTGCATTAGCACTAAATCTTCTAACAAATTCTTGCAACTCGCTTCGCTTATCTTCTATTTTTTTATTTGCATCACTGCGTTGTTTTAATTGCAATTGGCTCATATGGTACCAAAAACTATAATTTCCTGAGTAAACACTTAGTTTACTAAAATCAATATCACAAATATTTGTACAAACTGCATCTAAAAAGTGTCTATCGTGGCTTATTACAATAACGGTATTCTGAAAATCAGCTAAAAAGTTTTCAAGCCAACTTATCGTTTCTACATCTAAATCATTGGTGGGCTCGTCGAGCATTAAAATATCTGGATTTCCAAATAAGGCCTGTGCTAATAAGGTTTTAACTTTATCTTTACCTGATAAATCTTTTACTAATTTATCGTGTTTAATAGGCATTACGCCCAAATTAGTGAGTAATTCGGCAGCCTCGCTTTCTGCATTCCAACCATTCATTTCTGCAAATTCGCCTTCTAATTCGCTTGCTTTTATCCCATCTGCATCAGTAAAATCTGCTTTGGCGTAAATAGCATCTTTTTCTTTCATAATTTGAAATAAACGTTTGTTTCCCATCAAAACTGTATCAATTACAGTAAATTCGTTATATTCAAAATGATTTTGTTTAAGAATACTCATTCGCATTCCAGGCAAAATATTTACTCGGCCCTTTGTAGGATCAATTTCTCCACTTAATATTTTCATAAAAGTAGATT
>Ga0192647_100833_pt1 | contig 21165 bp, 18 predicted proteins | sample LauGreFa1BDMLBSN_2_FD_133046 | JGI IMG/M metagenome (GOLD analysis project Ga0192647, IMG submission 133046) | Freshwater lake microbial communities from Lake Michigan, USA - Fa13.BD.MLB.SN - reassembly | ecosystem: Environmental > Aquatic > Freshwater > Lake | place: Lake Michigan, USA...
AACGGAATTAAACAAGCTGAGTTAATTTCAACATCCAATAAAATTGACACACTATTGACTAAAAAATTAATTCAATTGTCAGTAAAAAAATGGAAAACTCAATTAGACGAAGAGCACGGTGGACCTAATAAATCTCCAAAATTTCCAATGCCTTGTAATTATCAATTTTTGCTTCGATATGCAATTTTAGAAAAAGATAACGCTTTGCTTAATCAGGTAAATTTAACTTTAAAGAAAATGGCTTTTGGGGGTATTTATGATCAATTGCACGGAGGGTTTTCCCGTTATAGCACCGATATTATTTGGAAAGTGCCTCACTTTGAAAAAATGCTTTATGACAATGCGCAACTCATTTCCTTATACACTGAAGCATTTAATCTAACAAAAAATCCTCTTTACAAAGAAATTGCTTGCGACACCCTTCAATTTATAGAAAACGAATGGTATAAAGCTGAAGGTTACTTTTATTCGGCTTATGATGCAGATAGTGAAGGAGAAGAAGGCAAATTTTATGTTTGGAATCAATTAGATTTGAAAGACTTGCTTGGTGAAAATTATGATGTTTTTAGTGATTATTTCGAAATAAACGACAAAGGATATTGGGAACAAGGAAATTATATTTTGATGCGTTCAGAAAATCAAATTCAATTACTTACTAAATTTAATTTAACAAAAAATGAATTAGATCAAATTATTTTAACCTGTAAAAATAGTTTAAAACAAGAGGCAAAATCTAGATTAAAACCTAGCTTAGATGATAAAACAATTACTTCATGGAATGCGCTGATTTGCTCTGCTTATTCTAAAGCTTATTTGTCTTTTGGCGAAATTAAATATAAAGAAATAGCCTTAACTTCTATCAATTTTATTACAAGCCAACTTACTTTAGCTGATGGAAAATTATATCGTACTTATAAAAATAAATGTGCTAAAATAGATGGTTTTTTAGAAGACTATGCTTTTACAATTGAAGCCCTTATTAATGTTTACTTAATTAGCCAAAACCAAGAATTCTTAAATAAGGCATATAATTTATGTGAACTAACACTATCGTTATTCCAAAATAAAGAAAGTGACTTTTTGTATTATACTAACAATTTATCTACTGATTTAATTTTAAGAACTACCGAAATTAGCGACAATGTTATCCCTTCTTCCAACTCTCAAATGGCGCATAATTTATTTATTCTTGGTAACTATTTCGGGAATACTGAATGGGTTAACAGGTCAAAAAAAATGCTTTCGAACCTCTTAGAAGAATTCAAAAATTATGGTGCTGGATATAGTCACTGGGGCAGCTTAGCTCTTTATTATTCTTATCCTTTTAAAGAAATTAGTATTGTTGGTAAACATGTTAATGAAAATTTAATTCAATTGTATAAACATGGGGTAACAAATGCGATTTTTACAGTGAGTGAAACAAACTCTGATTTACCGTTTTTGAAGAATAGATATGTTGAAAACCAAACACTTTTTTATGTTTGCGAAAACAATACCTGTTATTCTCCAACAAAATCATTAGCAGAAACAATTTTACAACTTGAATAAATTAAATTTTATATTTTTATTTTTTATTTCTTTTATTTTAAATGGGCAGGTTTTATTAACCACCGCTGAAACAGCTTTTGAAACCCAAGTTCATTTTAATCCAGAAATAATCAAATTAAATGGCATCAAAAAAATCACATTTGAAATAATAGATAAAAAAGATTTTGAAATTGCTATAGACAAAAATTTAATCGAATCATACGAATTTAATACTGACGGACAATTATCTAGATTTTATTTTACTACTGTTGTTAAATCCATTGAAAAACAAATTCAGAATAATAATAAAAAACATTCATTCAGAATTGTTAAAGAATTTATTTATGATACGATCAGCAACAATTATTTTTATTCGAATAAAAAACTAATTTTAAATAGATATCACGATGGCTCAAATTATTATGAGAGTAAATATTATCGTTATGATAAAAACGGAAATCTAACAAAAGAATTACGCTTTAAAGAGACCAATGTAAGCAATGATAAATCCATATTTATACTAGGAAATCAATTGCTTATTAGCCAAGATAGTTTTCAATATCAAAAGTATAGCAACTATCAAATAAAATGTATAATGCTTAACAATGAAAATAGACCTTACAAAGAACAAACAATTGATTTAGATGCCTTAGGTCGCAAAAAAAAGATTAACGAACATTATACCGTAGCTGCCTGGATCATGCAACAAAGTACATTTGAATATAATGAAAAGCAAATCATTTGTGCTGAATTTAAAGGTAATGCCAATAATAATATTGCACTAAAAAACATTTACGAATACGATATTGACAAAGAACTTTTTAGCGAAAAAAAATTTAAAAATGAAATGCTCTATCAAGAAGTTAGTTATGTAATAAATAAATCAAATAAACTTTTAAATTCTTTTATTATTCGAGATCTAATAAATAAAACCCTACGAATTGTTAAAATTAAATATGATTTTACTATGCTTAGTAAATCTGACTCAAAATAGATTTATTTATATACTATTTTAGCTAAATCTCTTTATTGTTAATAATCACTTTTATATTAGATTCTATTTTTAATTGTTATAGTTTACCTTTAAACCCATGTCTAAAAACAAAAAAACAAAACGTTATTTATTTGAAGAGGTATTAGACTTTTTAAAACATAACGGCTCAAAAACTTTTAATTATAAACAATTAGGAGCTGCAATGGAAATAAATACAGATGGTGAAAGACTTCAATTAATTGAAACATTAGAAAACCTAAAATTGCAGGGCTTTGTTATTGAAAATGAAATTGGCAAATATCAAATTAAAGAAACAAAACAATACCGAACAGGAACAATTGATTTTACTTCGCAAGGCACCGCCTTTTTGATTTTTAGCGATACAGAAGAAGATATTTATATTCCTGCTCGAAAGTCGAAAGATGCTTTACAAGGTGATTTAGTGAAAGTTTATCTCTATCCAAAACGAAGTGGTAAAAGAAAGGAAGGAGAAGTTGTTGAAGTTATTACTCGAGCCAAAAATCAATTTGTTGGAACCATTAAAATTAATCCGAAATTTTCTTTCGTCATTACCGATAATCATAAAATTCATGTCGATTTTTTTATTCGTAACTCCGATACTAATGGCGCCGAAGATGGGCAAAAAGTATTAATCGAATTTAAAGAATGGAAACAAGGAGATCAAAATCCAACTGCAAAAGTAATTGAGATTTTTGGATTTCCTGGTTTACATAAAACAGAAATGAATGCAATTATGGCAGAATATGGATTGCCAGAGCATTTTCCAGATCATGTTGAAATAGAAGCAAAAAAAATATCAAATAAAATTTCTCAAGATGAAATATCAAAACGCAGAGATTTTAGAAATATCACCACATTTACAATAGATCCAGCTGATGCTAAAGATTTTGACGATGCTCTATCTTTAAAAAAATTAGATAATGGCCATTGGGAAATTGGTGTTCACATTGCTGATGTAACTCATTACCTAAAAACTAAAACAATTTTAGATAAAGAAGCAGTTCAACGGGCCACCAGCGTTTATTTAGTAGATAGATGCATCCCAATGTTACCCGAAGTTCTGAGCAATTTTTTATGTTCATTAAGGCCAAACGAAGAAAAATTATGTTTTAGTGCTGTATTTGAATTAGATAATGAATCACAAATTCAAAATCAGTGGTTTGGAAAAACTATTATTAATAGCAACAGAAGATTTACCTATGAAGAAGTTCAAACCATAATTGAAACAGAAAATGGTGAATATAAAGACGAAATTTTAGTTTTAGATAAATTAGCAAAAAAATTACGGTTAGAACGTCAAATAAATGGATCTATCTTTTTTGATAAAGCCGAAGTTAAATTTAATTTGGATAAAGATGGTAACCCAATTGGTGTGTTTTTTAAAACTCAAAAAGATGCACATAAACTCATCGAAGATTTTATGCTGTTAGCAAATAAAAAAGTAGCAGAGTTTTTAACTAATATTAATAAGAACGCAAACCATAAACAGGAGTCAACAGATAACACAAAAGAAAATCCCAAATCTATAAGCGTTTATAGAGTTCACAATGTTCCTAGCGACGAAAAAATACAAGAACTTAGTGGCTTTGCAGCGCGATTTGGCTATCAAATGATTTTAGGAAACAAACAAAAAATAGCGCAATCTATCAATAAATTACTACTTGATGTGAAGAATAAAAAAGAACAAGGTATGATAGAACTATTAGCTGTAAGAAGTATGCCAAAAGCAATTTACACAACTAAAAATGAAGGCCATTATGGTTTAGGTTTTGAATACTATACACATTTCACTTCTCCAATTCGCCGTTATCCTGATGTTTTAGTTCATCGCTTGCTCGAGGCTAAATTAAATCATCAAACATATTCTACAAAAGATGAATTAGAACTTTTATCTAAACATAGTAGCGATATGGAACGAACCGCAAGCGAAGCAGAACGGGCTTCAATTAAATACAAACAGGTTGAGTTTATGTCGGATAAAGTAGGCCAAAACTTTGATGGGGTTATTAGTGGTGTAACCGAATGGGGCATTTATGTAGAAATTACCGAAAATAAATGCGAAGGAATGATTAAAAGTCGTGATTTAACTGGTGATAATTACATTTATGATAAAGAAAATTATCGCTACATAGGTCGAAATACCAATAAAATTTATGCTTTAGGTGATAATGTAAAAATTTTGGTTAGAAGTGCCGACTTAGTAAAAAAACAATTAGACTTTTTATTTTCCGATTCGATCGGCATTGAAAAACGACCAAAATTTGAAGATAAAAAAAACAAAAGAAGGCGATTTTAATTTATTTCTGAAATAAAAAAATATTCTTTTTGTTTATTAAAAAACAAAATTTTAAAGAACTAAAGAATTAAATGAGCAAGAAGTTTTTGTAAAAAATTGTATTGTGTTTATTCTGTGAATTTTTATTTAAATCAAACTTTGTTATATATAGTTAATAATAATGAACGAAAATAAAACATATTATAATAATTATCGTTGGGTGGCACTAATAGCATACTTTTGTGTTGCAGCAATGAGTCAGATACTTTGGCTGAATTTCGCCCCTCTTGTTTCTTTTGTTCAACAAAAGTATCAGGTAAGTGAATTAACAGTAAGTTCATTATTACTTTCCTTCCCATTGCTATATGTTATATTATCCATACACTCAGGCACGATTATAGATAAAAAAGGCTATCGTTATGTGATTATACTCGGTAGCTTAGTAAAAATATTAATGTTTATGTTGCTTGTCCAGGAGATATGGATACCCCACAATTTCATGAGGAAATAAAAAATGCGCCGCAATGGATGAAAAAAGAAACTCCTCGTAAATTAATGAAAACGTCTGAAGTGGCAATAAAAATCTTGAAAATGGCCAAAGGCTCAAAAAAATATCTCATCATTCCTTCTGGTGATGTAAATCTCTTAGTGATTTTAAGTAAAATTCTTCCTCGAAAATTCAGAGATTCTCTTTTAGACGGAATGTTTCCAAGGCCTTAAAATATTATTGATTTCTCTTTGAACTTTATTTTATAGGAAAACCACCTCTTTTTTTAATTCTATTTTTTCTTCTTACATTTAAAGAATTCAATTTTATAAAAAATGAAAAACAAATTTTATTTAATTTCTTTATTAATTTGTGTCTTAATAGGCTTAATAGGCATTATTTTTCAGTGGGTTTGGTATTTATATATTGTTGCTTTACCAATTATTTTTCTTGGCATAAGTGATTTATCTCAAACCAAACATTCTTTAAAATATAATTTTCCTGTTATTGGAAGAATGAGATGGTGGGCAGAATGGCTCAGACCAAAAGTTTATCAATATTTTGTTGAAAGTGATACCGATGGAGCCCCTTTTAATAGATTAAGTAGAAATGTAATTTATCAACGTTCAAAAAAATCTAATGACACTACACCCTTTGGAACTCAATTAAATGTATACGAAACTGGTTACGAATGGCTCAATCATAGCATAGCTCCTCTACATCACGATAAAGTAGATCAAAATCCACGCGTTCTAGTTGGAAACTCTGATTGTAAACAACCCTATTCCGCTAGTATTTTTAACATCAGCGCCATGAGCTTCGGGAGCTTAAGTCAAAATGCAATTATGGCCTTAAATGGTGGTGCAAAACTTGGCGGTTTTGCTCACAATACTGGTGAAGGCGGATTAAGTCCTTATCATTTAGAACCAGGTGGAGATATTATTTGGCAAATTGGTACAGGTTATTTTGGATGTAGAAATAATGACGGAACGTTTAATTATGATGCTTATTCGGAAAGATCTAAATTACCAAATGTAAAAATGGTTGAGATAAAATTGAGTCAAGGTGCCAAACCTGGACACGGTGGAATTTTGCCAGCAGCCAAAGTAACAGATGAAATTTCAAAAATCAGATTAGTAGAAAAAGGGAAAGATGTATTATCTCCTCCTTATCATACAGCGTTTAGCAATCCACTAGAATTAGTTAATTTCATAAAAAAATTACGCGAATTAAGTGATGGAAAACCAATTGGATTTAAGCTTTGTATTGGCCAAAAAAGCCAGTTTATCTCCATATGCAAAGCAATGATTAGTACAAATGTTTATCCGGATTTTATAACTGTAGATGGAGGAGAAGGCGGAACCGGAGCTGCCCCTTTAGAATTTAGCAACTCTGTTGGAATGCCTTTGCGTGATGCCTTGGCATTTGTTTACGATTGTTTAAATGGATTTGGAATAAAAAAACACATTAAAATAATTGCCTCAGGCAAAGTGCATACTGGTTTTGATATAGTCAAAAATATTTGTTTAGGTGCTGATATGTGCAACGGAGCAAGGGCAATGATGCTTGCTTTAGGCTGTATTCAAGCTTTAGAGTGTAACACAAATACCTGCCCTACAGGAGTGGCAACACAAAATCCAAATTTATATAAAGGATTAAATGTGGATAATAAAAAAGTAAGGGTTTTTAATTACCAAAAAGAAACTGTAAAAGCTGCAGTTGAATTAATGGCTGCTGCTGGCATAAATCATCCAAATAGACTTCATCGATCTTACATTTATAAACGAATTAATGGTAGTCAAATTAAAACTTATTCAGAAATGTATCCTTATTTATTAAAAGGTAGTTTATTAGAAGCTCCTTTTCCAAGAGGCTGGGAATTAGATGTGATGCAAGGGAACGAAAATTCGTTTGAAAGTAGCATTAAGTATTAATACAGTTTAACAATTTCAATACTAGTTAATTCAAATAATTTTTATTTAATTTTCTAAAATATTGTTTATCTCATGAAACTCCAATTTATTAAATTTATTAAAAAACCAATTAAATTCTATTTTCTATTGTTGATTATTTTGTCTGTAAAAATTAATGCACAGAATAATGATGATAAGGAAGAAGCTGAAACAAAAAACTATAAAAAAAGTAAAATCCTATCTGGATTCTATATTGGCTCTTATTTTGCTAACAAATATTCGGCGAGTACCTATGATGGTTATGGCTTTGATATAAACGGAAATCAAAATTCTTTTTTAAATAGTTTTATGTATCAAAAAATCAAAAACGTATATGGAGGAGGTCTTGGTCAATTCGATCAAATTGCAAGCGCTTTAGGAGTTGATCAAGGCCAGTGGGAGTTTAACGAAAGTGATATGCCTATTAATATGCGTTATGTTCCTGCAATTATGCTAGGATTTAATTTTAAAATACCTGTATCAAAAAATAGTGCATTCATTTTTAATTTAAATGGATCTAAATTATCAATTGAAGGTAATTTTACAATGACTCTGTTAAAAGTTCTTGGTTCAAATCCTGCCATTAATTCTAATATTAAAACTTTTTCTATTAAGGGTACAGAAAAGCGATTATTATTTCAATTAGGCTATCAAAAAATATTTGGAACCGATGATAACATAAATTTCTTTGGAGAAATTGGATTTAATGGAACATTATCTCAATATAGTTCTAATACAATCTACATTAACGAATTACAAATTGATTTAACCTATTATCTTAATCAAAATAATAATCCTATAACTTCTCCAACAAAACCCCCTACAGGTTTTGGATTAGGAGCATTTGCAGGGTTAGGTTTAAACATTGATTTGAATTCTCAATTTACAATGCAGTTATTGTATTCACCCTCTCACGAAAAAATAAATATTGGCAACAAGCCAACTCTAAAACTTCAAAATAGTATTGGTGTAAGGCTTTATTATAAAATTTAATTTATTAATAATTATTTTACTTGACTGCCTTTTAATTTATTTAGTAAATTAAATGGGGTAAAATAAACTGGAAATATTATTAAAATAAAATTAGGGTATTAACCCTAATCAAATTTAAATACAAAAGAAATAAGAGAATTAGAGTATGATTAGAATTGCCAAAGGTCGTGTTCAAATCTAAAAATATCGCTTTTAACCCGATCAGACTCAATCAAAGCTTCAATACCCTTAGCATATTGATCTATTCTTCGGTCATAGACATTTGACTCCTTTGTAACATTACTAGCAAATTGTCTTTTCCAAAAAATATCTTCAAAAGTTCTACGCTCACTATCATTTTTGGTATTAAAAACTTCATGCTTTGAAAAAAAAGGTCTGCAAGCAGGAAAATAAACCCAAAATTGATTGACTTCTCCTAAATCTTCTTTACCTTTTATCGGAGCATTAAAACCTAAACCCAAAATACGAACCTCTAAACTTGATTTTTGTTTGTCAAAAAACCAATCTTCTTTAATAGATAAAGAAGAAAATGTTTCAAAAAACCAAGTTGAATCAATAGATCCAGCTACTTTTACATTGTATGCTGAACCATCTTCAGCAAATTTCTCAACATCAGCACTATCACCTTGAATAACTAGTTTAGACTTTATAAATGCCTTTTCAAAATAAACCTTAAATTCTTCATCTTCAAAAGCAATAATTTGTCCAGATAAAATATATTTAATTACCAATTGAGGTAAAGAAATTCTTCCTTCAACTACATCTTTTGGATAATACAAAGATTGATTCATCTTTTCACGCATATCTAATCTTCTCCAAACTCTTTTTTCCCATGTCACATCTCCTTCACGCAAAAAAGAATAAGGTATGTATCTTCTATGAACCGCATTTTCTTTTTCGTATATAGCATCTTTATAATCACCTGGCTGAAAAACTGATTGTTGAGAAAACGCATGATTTGTAAAAAATACAAACAAAATAAATACTAAAAAAAATTTTATATGTTTCATAATATAAGTCTTTATTTATTAAATTATCTAATTACTTTTATAGCACACAGTGTAGGGTAAATTTTATTATCAGGACCTTTAACTTTTAATTCAATATAAATTTTACTACCAACCTCTGCTAATTTAAAAATATTTTGTGCATCGGGAGATAAAGAACTGCCTTGCCCTGCAATAACTTTAACATTTCCTTTTACTTTACCAGTCACTTCATAAGATAATACGACATAATTAGCTTGAAAATCAAACCCATTAGCACCTGCACCGATTGCACTTACCAAACTTAAATCAGTTTTTTTCATTTCAGGTGGAGCAAACTTACCCATTACTTTAGCATCGGGCTTAGGTAATGGCTTAACCCTAAATTTAATTGGAGGCCCTTGAACCTTAACGCCTTGAGCAGTTTTAGCCGAAACGGTAATTAAACACTCACCAGTTCCAGTAAAATTAAACATATATTTTCCTGATCCAGTTGGCTGATATGAAACACCTGATCCAGAGGCGGTAATCATAATGTCAGCAGGTGATATTCCTGCAGAAGCTGCAGTAACAGGATTAGGAACACCTGCATAAAACACATTCATTTGATCTGCAGATACTGAAGCAGCAGGGGGAGCAACCTTATATTCATTCTGGAAAGGATAAATTTCAAATGTGCCATCAGGTTTTTTAAACTTAATTACTCCGCTATATTTTTGATCTCCTTGTCCACTTGTTCCAACTTTGTATTTACCTTGTCCGTCAATAATTTCTAAACTCTTTCCTGTTGCTCCTTTTTTCGCTGCAGCGGAATCTATGCCCATTAATACTTCCATGTCACCAGCTGCTAATTTAGAAAAAGATGCTGATAAAAAAATATCTGCAACATATTCCTGTCCTGCTTGAATATAAGAAGAAGGGGCAATAACTTTAGCAATTAACTTATCTGGTTTTATAGATAGTTTGCCGCTAGCAGAAGAGAAAACTTGAAGAAGTTCAGCTTCAGCATTTTTTATATCTACTTGCATTTTAGTTAAATTAGCAATAACAGCAGCTTCTGGTAAATGATAAAAATTTTCCATTTCCCAAGACATAACATGATCATCCTCCTTAGCTCCACTTGCAATAGGTTTTAAATGATCTAATTTTTTCTTTAAATTATCATAATCTGAAGGAAACAGATGTTCTCCATCAGTTTTTTGCATTTTTTCTACCATGGCCATTAAATTACTTTGCAGTTTCTCCATTTTCATTTTCAATTCACCAGCAGTTAACGGACCTTTATCTGCATTTTTTTCATCAGCACCTAATAAAACGTGGGTTGGAATATCATAATTATCATAAGCACCATTAACACAATTTTTTATTTTCATAGTATCTGCTACTTTTAGATTAGCTGGATCACCGGCAAGCTCTGTTTCAAAGTATACTTTAGCCTTTACTTTTTCAATGTGAAGAATTAATTCATTAAATTCCTTTTGAGCTTCTTGAATTCTATTATAATAAGGTTTAGCTCCTGGATTTCCATCAATTGACTTTTGAAAAGCTTCTGTTACGCGTCTATTATTATCAGATAGGTTATCTCTAGAATTTTCCATTCCCTCATTAACACGAATATATCCAAGTAAAACTGTTTTAGATACATTCATAGCCAAAAGAGCTGTTAGTACCAAATACATCATACCAATCATCTTCTGCCTTGGGGTTTCTTTACCGCCTCCCATATATTATATATTTAAATTTAATTTGAATTATGACTTGAAGTTCATTGCGCTTAACATATTTCCATAAACTGTGTTTAGAGAAGTTAAGTTGTTAGATAATGTTGCCATTTCTTGACGATATTTCTTAGTGTCATCTAATGAATCATGTAAATTTTTCATTAACTCATTTAAACCATCATAAAATTTAGAGGTAGTATCTAACTGAGATTTACTATCTTGTAATTGTAATTCATAGGTTGCATTTAATGCAGATAAGTTTTTTGACACTTTACTTAGAGATTCACTAATTCCTGATGCGCTAGATTCAGTTGATTGAGATACTCCTGCAATTGATTGTGCTATTCCTTCGAATGACTCATTTGCCTTACTATAAGTATCTGATAGATTTGATACGTTTTTTGTTGCATTTTTTACACTATCAACATATTCGTTAGTAGCAACAGAGGCATTGGTAATATCTGACATTTTATTAACTGACTCGCCTAATGATTTCATTCCAGTTCCTAAACTTTTTATTAAGTCAGGGCCAATTTTAGCATCTGCTAATAAATTATCTAATTGAGCCGTAATAGGTAAATTACTTTCGGGCTCTTCATGCTCTTCATGAGCCATTCCAGATAATTCCGGATAAGCTAAAGTCCAATCTACTTCTTCATGAGGAATATCAATACCAAATAAACAAAATAATACAGCTTCAGTTCCAAGACCTGCAATTAGAGCAGCATTGGCACCTGGCCAGTGTTGAATTTTAAATAATGCACCAACAATTACAATCGAAGCGCCAAAACAAGATGCAAGATGCAAATATCTTTTAAAACCAGTTACTTTTCCTAATTTACTCATAATCTAAATTGTGTTTATTTTTTTATTGTTATTATTTATTTTTAATTCATATCGTATTTAGAACGGCCTAAATAAGTCATTACATTTCTAAATCCAAGATAACACTTTGATGTGTCTTGATATTCATAAGTTCTAGCGCTTGTTTGAAGATAATATCCAACATCTTTCCAACTTCCACCTCTAATTACTTTGCGTTTAAGAACATTTTCATCTTTTTCTTGAGCATCATAAATATAATCTGCGTTTGCATCGTGAGCAAAATCATATGCGGATTCGTCAAATGCATTGCTTGTCCATTCAGCTACATTACCTGCCATACAATACAAGCCATAATCATTAGGATTATATGAATATACTTGAACTGGGTGAATACCACCATCATCAACATAAGAACCTCTCATCGGTTTAAAGTTAGCTAAAAAACAGCCTTTATCATTTCGAGTATAAGGTCCACCCCAAGGATAAGGAGATTTATCTAAACCACCACGTGCAGCATATTCCCATTCGCTTTCAGTAGGTAATCTAAAATTGTTAACTATAGATTGTCCAGAACCTATTAAAAAGTTATTTAACAAGTTTGATCTCCAAATACTAAATGCTCTTGATTGTTTCCAAGTAACACCTACAACGGGATAATCATCAAAAGAGGGGTGCCAAAAATACATATTTGTTAGAGGTTCGTTAAATGCATAAGTATAATCATGAACCCAAGCTAAAGTATCAGGATAAACATTTACAACATCTTTTATGATAAAGGCAGATCTATCAACTGCTGTTCTAACTCTGGGAAGATAATTACCTTGACCAACATAAAGTTGATCTTTTACATTATAAGTACCAAGAGTTTTAGAATCTTTAGTTGGATCAGATACCGCAGAAGATTGGGTACTTGATGGAGCTCCATTAGCTCCGTCATTAAGAGTTACTCCGTTAATATAATCTGCTTTTTTGTAATCATGAGCAGCGTTTTGAACATCAGATGATTTATTAGGAATAAAACGATTTGGTTTTGAGGCAGCTAAACGAATGTCTACAGAATAATATTCATAATTTAATTTACGTGTATCAATTTCCTTGCGATTATAAAAACGTTCTCCTTCAGGAATATACATAGGATTTAAAATCGTACGAATATCTTCTTCTTTACTATTCCAATCAATTGGTTTATCCCATCTTATATAATTTTCCTGTAAATTGTTATCGCCAACATAAACCGGCCAATTAGCTAAGAACTCATCTTGAGGTATACCAAAATTAGCTTCTTGCCCGTTGGCTACTAATAATTTCCTTGCAATGGAATCTCGAACCCAGTATACAAATTGACGATACTCATTATTCGTGATTTCAGCGTCATCAATATAAAAAGCTTGAACAGAAACAATTTTTGATTTTGTTGTGTGTGCCATTGGCGCTTCTTCATCATCAGGGCCCATATGGAAACTTCCCATTTCGATAAATTGAGTGCCAAAAGGATCTGGTTGGTACCACTGTTCGCGACCAACTACACCAACTAACTCACCACTAAGCTTATTACAACCTGAAATTAAGGCAACAAATGAAGCTAGAACTAAAAGTTTTTTCATATTCCTAATTTTAATTTATAATATCAACTGTTTAATAATGTAACAGTTTTTATTGTTCAAAGTTATTAACATTTTGTTAATTGTTTATGGTTTAAACGTTATTTTATTTAAAAGGTTACAAATAATAATTTAGTCTAAAAATCTATCATTGCCATGTGATGATCTTTTTTTAGCTTTTGGGGCATAGCAAACACTTAAGATAAGTTCGTTTGTTCCACCGGCATATGAAGCCATAGAGCCCGTTGTAATATCATTAGAATAGCCAATTTTAAAAGTACCAGAGTTTCCTGATCCAAAAGGCATTTGAATACCTGCTAAAAGAGCAACAGCGTGGCTGGAGCGAAATGTACCTCCTACCCAAAACAAATCACTCCACAATAAATTTAGATTAGCATCAAAAGTTGTAGAAGATATATCTGTTTTTGTTAAAATATTGGGTTTAACTTTTAACCAAGGAGTTATTACAGCAGAATAACCTGCCATGATATAATAATGACGACTTATTTGAAATTCCAAGTCATTTGAGCTTTGAATAGTCTGAGCTGGAAGATGAGTTGAAGAAACTCCAATATAAAATTTGTTTGGTATTTCATAATATGCTCCAAAACCTAAATCGAATGCAATTTTATTTAATAAACCATTATCATAGCCATTTGAGCCATATAAACCAGGAATTCTAGGGTCATTTCTTAAAGGCTCAGGAACAATCCAAGCACTTGAGACACTCTTACTTAAAATACCAAAATCAATTCCTAAACCTAAGTCCCCAGGACCAATTTTTAATTTAAAAGAGCTACCTATACGGGCAAAATTTGATGTCATTGGACCTAGCTTATCACTTATCACAGTTAAACCAACCCCTAGTGGTAATCCTGGCAATGAAGAATTAACAGCAACAGCGAAAGACGTGGGTGCTCCATCAAAACCAGCCCATTGCTTTCTATATTGGATAACTCCACAAGATCCACCTGAAACGCCAGCGTAACCTGGATTATAAACTAATTTATTAAACATAAATTGGGTAAACTGAGGATCTTGCTGAGCAGAAGCTAAGCTAACTGCAAAAACCAAAATAATGTTAATCTTAGAAAAAAGTTTTTTCATACTTTAAGTTAAAAATTAAATAGAGTTATTAATTTAATATCTCTAGTTTGCTAAATTAGTTAATTTATTTAAATAAAAAAAATCTTTTAAAAAAAATTACAATTTAATTTAAATAATTAGTAAACATATTGTTATGAGATTTTTTAATTTTATATAATATTAAGAAAACCTTCACAATTCATTAAAATATTTCAAATTTAAATAATAAACTAAATTTTGAGCTTTTGGCATCTGAAAAAATTTAAGGGATTTATATCATTTTTAATAATTAAAATTGACAAAATGAGTTTCAAATAAAAATTTAAAAATTATGGCTATTTAAATATTTGTAGATTTAAAATCAAAAATGTATATTTGCCTCCCTAAATTTAATTAAATATTATTTACAAAATGAAAAAAGAAATTCATCCCGAAAATTACAGGCTTTGTGCTTTTAAAGATATGAGTAATGGTTATACATTTATTACCCGTTCTTGTGCAGAGACAAGAGAAACTCTTGCTCACGAAGATGGTGTTGAATATCCTTTAGTAAAATTAGATATTTCGATGACTTCGCACCCTTTTTATACTGGTAAACAAGTTTTAGTGGATACAGCAGGCCGTGTGGATAAATTTCGTACTCGACAAGCAAAAAAGAAATAAAGTACAGTTTTATAGATTCTAATAGAAAGCTCAACTAATAGTTGGGCTTTTATTGTTTTAATTATATTATTTGCAATAAATTTGCTAAAAATAATTTTAAATAGCGAGTTATTAAAATTAAAATCGTCCAATCAATTTGTTGAACATTTTTCGAAATAAATTAAATAATACCTATGCATTCAATTGCATTCTAATGATTTTTATCGGATTTATTTTTTCTGCATTTTATTTATTTAAACCAAAACCAATCACCCTTTCTTTTTTACCTTATTTTGGAAAAGATAGTCTAGTGATAAATAAAAATTATTTTTCTGAAATAATTAGAGATAGTGTCAGTATTCAATCGCTTAGATTTTATTTATCTGATATTAATTTAATTAAAAATGGCAGAAAAATTTACCAAGTAAAAAACCAACATAATTTAATTGACATCTCTAAAAAATCACAAGTTAAACTATTCACCAAATCTGAACTTGAATTTGATTCAATTCAATTTGATATTGGGGTTGATAGTTTAAGCCAAGTTTCGGGGGCAATGGGAGGAGATTTAGATCCAATGAAAGGGATGTATTGGAGCTGGCAAAGTGGCTATATCAATTTTAAATTAGAAGGTAAAAGCAATATTTGTAATACTCGAAACCATGTTTTTCAATTTCATATTGGCGGGTATATATTTCCTTATAATACAATTCAACATATTATACTTCCTGTACAAAATAAAACAAACATTAATATTAAATTAAATATTAAAAAATTGTTATCACAAATAGATTTGAAAAATGTGAACCAGGTTATGTCGCCCTGTAAAAAATCTGTTGAGATTTCAAAACAATTCGCTAATTTTTTTTCAATTGAATAATGAAATTTAAGATAACACTTATAAGCCTTATTTTATTTGTTTCAGCAATCACAATTAAAAAAGGTTTTCAATTAAAATATCCTGACTATTTTCCTAAACCAAATTACGATTTAAAAAAAAACATACTTACTAAAGAAACCATTGCTTTAGGAAGAACATTATTTTACGATCCGATATTATCAAAAAATAATACGATTTCGTGTGCATCCTGTCATTCCTCGTTTAATGCATTTGCTCACACCGATCATTCTTTGAGCCACGGAATAGATGATTTGATTGGCACCAGAAATGCACCAGCTTTAATGAATTTGGCTTGGCAGAAATTATTTATGTGGGATGGCGCAATAAATCATTTAGATATGCAAGCCCTGGCACCAATTAATCATCCAAAAGAAATGGGAGAAAGCATAAATCACATTATTGATAAATTAAATAAAACAGCACCTTACCCTACTCTTTTTAAAAAAGCATTTAGAGATACCATTATTACTGGTGAAAAAATTTTAAAAGCGCTTTCGCAATTTCAACTGTGTTTAATTTCGGCAGAATCAAAATACGATCAGGTAAAAAGAAATAAAAAAAAATTTAACGATCAAGAAAATAGGGGTTATATTTTATTTAAAACAAATTGCAATTTTTGTCACACCGAACCATTATTTTCTAATTTCACCTTTGCCAATAATGGCTTAGCTATTGATACAACTTTAAATGATTTTGGACGTTGGCAAGTAACTAAAAAATCTGAAGATAGTTTAATGTTTAAGATTCCTAGTTTAAGGAATTTAAGTTACACCTACCCCTATATGCATGATGGACGATTTAATACAATTAATCAAGTTATTAATCATTATATAAAAGGCATAAAACAAAGTGCTAATTTGGCTCCCGAACTTAAAAAAGGAATTTTGTTATCATCAAATGAAAAAACTGATTTAATTGCTTTTTTATTAACATTAAATGACTCTGCATTTGTATTTAATCGTAATTTTGCATATCCAAAATAATTAAATCAAGGTATTACAAAAGAATATTAAAATAAAACGTCTAAATTAAAATAAAACCAATTTATATTTATGAAAAAAACAATCTACTCTACTTTTTTATTATTAGGCGCAAGCTTAATTAAGGCTCAACTAAGCCCAGTAATTACATCCTGGTTGCAAAATAATACAACCACAGGAACTTATTATGTAAATGGTAATTCTACTGCACAATCGAACGGAATATTAGTAAATTGCCAACAAGTTCAATACTCTAGTGGCTCTGTATATGTTTCTACAACAGGTATTCCTGCATATCCTGTAGGACCATTTACTGGAGACGGAAATCCAAATAATGCAGGAAATCAAAATGCAATATTTAAATTTCCATTAAATCCTACTGTAAATACTGGAAGTCCAACTACAGTGAATATGGGAAATGCAGCAATTTACATAAATGGAGTTGCACATTTTTCCTTTGGAGATGGCGTGAGTTGGAAAAGCTCTACAAATGCTTTTGCTGGAGGCCCGTTAGGTGGCCAGGGGGATAATGTATGGAATAGAGATGCAATTAAATATGAAAAATTAGGGTTTGATTGTTCAAAAGGACATCCTGCAGGAACTAATTATCATCACCATCAAAATCCAAGTGCATTTGATAAAGATTTGATTGTTATTTCAACCATTTGCAATTTATACGATGCAGATGGTTTGTATACAATTAATACTGCCCAACATTCTCCGCTAATTGGTTTTGCTTATGATGGTTTTCCTATATACGGTGCTTATGCTTACGCAAACACTGATGGGACAGGAGGAATTGTAAGAATGAAATCGGGTTATCAACTCAGAAATATGATAGCAAGAACTACTAATGTAGCAGGGGCTACTGTTAGTTCAGGGCCTCCTATAAATGCTACTTACCCTTTAGGTAGTTTTGATTTAGATTATGAGTGGGTTGCCCATACGGGAGATGCAAGTTATTTAGATGATCATAATGGCCGTATTTGTAAAACGCCAGAATATCCAAATGGAACTTATTGCTATTTTGCAACAGTTGATGCCAATCACAATTCTGCTTTTCCTTATGTGCTTGGGCCTACTTTTTATGGAAATAAAGTTGTAACTAAAGTAACCTCTATAACCGAAGCTACAACAACATATACCACTCCGATTTTACCACCTAATGCAATTTCTGAAAAAGAATTTAATAACATGTTGGTTGAAATTTTCCCAAATCCATCATCTGATTTAGTTGCCATAAAAATTGGAGGACTATTAAAAGAAAATTTAAAAATAGAATTATTGAGTACTGATGGAAAAATAATAAAAAGTACTCAAATTAATAAAGGACAGAGTCTTGCTTTTTTTGATTTACAGGCGGTATACAGTGGAATTTATTTTGTAAAAATTTCTAATTTATCTTACAGTAACACAAAAAAAATTGTTGTAACAAAAGAGTAACTAATTTAATCACTTAATTTAAAGCCCGGAAGTTAAAACTTATCGGGCTTTTTTTTTATTTTTTATTTTTAAAAACTTGCTTGGGTCTAATAACAAGATCTAAAATTTTAGGGCCACAAAAATTTTGAACCATATTATATTTATATATTGAGAAATGAATAAAACCACCCATGCCTATTCTATAAAATTTATCATTCATAATATTTGATTTATGTCCGCTACTTTCCATCCAACCCATAAAAAGATTTATTGCTTTATATTCTCCATAATAACAATTTTCACCACAAGGAACATAAGGAATAAAACAATTAAAATTACCAGTTAAATAAACTCTTAATGGGAAGCCTTGATGCCCAGTTTGAGATATAACACCAGATATTAAGGCATGAGATATAGCAGAAATAGTTAATAAATAAGAAGCTCTTAATAATGGAACGTCTTTTAATCTTTTAGACTCTTTAAGATTTGTAATGCCTTTTCTTTCAGAATATTCTTTTCCATATTTTATTTCAACATATTTTTTTAATAGGGTTGGATTTTTACGTGCTAAATTGCATAAACGAATAATTTCTTTAGATCTTCGGCCCATTATGAAATTAAATCTTCCGGTATTAGCTCTAATAATTGTAATTTTTTCTTTTGAAGTATAAGAAGAATTTAAATAAGTAATGTTACAACCTTGAATTGTTAATATAAAAAATAATAAAAATAATAGTTTGATGATTCTCATTAATTTAAAAAAGGGTTTAGATTATTTCTTTTATTAATTATTAAATACTGATTATAGCTAAAAGTTACCATAAAGACTATTAAATTGAGATAAATCAATAAAAAAGGTGGATTTAATAAATTTGATTTATTAGCAAAAATGGATTTTAAATCTTCAATCTAATTTTTTGGAAAAAAAATAAATAGAAATAAAAAATTATAGTTCTTCTGAGTAATGAATTTTAACTATTACTTCATTCTCTCTATTAATAACATCCCAAGGAGCATTGTAACCTAAATAAAAAAAATTACCTATCATTTGAATTTTGAGATCAGATAATTCTTTTTTAAGTTCTTCTTGTTTTTTTAAGATGATTTTTTCGTTTGCAAAACCACCAAACTTGATTGCTGCAAAATAGCCTTCTTCTGAATAATGCAATTCAATAGTTGAATCTTGTGGCTTTGGTAAATCGTTTAAATTGTATTGGGCGGGCATCACAAAACTCATTTTACTATTAGCTGTATCTTTTTCCATATAAACTGGGGCAGTCATTGAAATCTTATTCGAAGATTGATTAGCACCAAAAATGTAGCCAGCTAATTTTTTGAAATTATCACTGCTATTACCCATATATGATTCTGATGAAGACTTTACTGAAGCCATAATCGCTTTAGGATAAAAACGAATTTCTGTTTTATTTATTTTTTTAATGAGTTTATACTTTTGGCGTTCGGTAGATTTGTTGAAAGAATAAGACATTATTAAAAATAAAACGAGTAATACAGATAAAACGATTAAAAATATTTTCATAAATACAATATATATTGGACAATTTAATAGCTGATTTGTTTAAAATGAGCAATAAATATAAATATTTAAAACAATTTGGTAATATTACAAGAATAAAAAATTGTGAATTAAATGACTGAATTAATAATCTGCTTAGTAGCTTTATTTGGCTCTGCCCTAACTTTTTTTTCTGGTTTCGGACTTGGTACTATTTTAGTTCCAGTTTTCGCTTTATTTTTTCCGATCGAATTAGCAATTGCCTTAACGGCAATAGTTCATTTTTTAAACAATTTATTTAAACTAAGCCTTATTGGTAAAAATATTAACAAAAAAACAGTACTTCATTTTGGAATACCCTCAATATTAGGTGCTATTGTTGGTGCTTACCTTTTAACTTTTATAAGTAAAATGAATCCTATTTTTGAATACACTTTTTACGATCGTACATTTCAAGTGATGCCAGTAAAATTAACAATTGCGATTTTACTTTTGCTTTTTGCCTTATTTGAAATTATACCAAAATTATCTCAACTTGAGTTTGATCCTAAATATTTAAAAATTGGAGGGTTATTGAGTGGTTTTTTTGGTGGCCTGTCTGGAAATCAAGGAGCATTAAGAACCGTGTTTTTAATTCGTGCTAATCTTTCAAAAGAATCATTTATCGCAACAGGAGTAGTAATTGCATGCCTAGTAGATGTGATCCGTTTATCAGTTTATGGAGAACAGATTTTTAAAAATACTGAATTAAATTATAGCCTGATTATCATTTCTACTATTTCAGCTTTTATTGGTGCTTTTATTGGAAATAAATTATTAAAAAAAGTAACAATAGTTACGATTAAGTATGTTGTTTCTGCTGTATTGATAATTTTCTCATTCTTTCTAGGTCTTGGGATAATATAAAAAATAATGTTTTATTTTTATTTCACTTTATATTTAAGTTGATGCGCTAAAATCATTTAAGAAAGCACGGCTAAGAATTAAAAATCAGCCATTGACTTATTTTTATTAAAGAATAATCAATTCGCCTTTAAAAAATAATTTTCTCATTATCGATACAAATGCCTTTGTAGTTACAAAAATCACAGATTCTAGTTTGAATTGTTTTTTCAAATGATTCTTTAGATTTTGGAATATTTTTATTGATATCGTTTGTAAATTGATACATTTCCTGAGTTTCGGTTAAAATTGATTCTGAAAACGATAAAATTTCGTCAGGAGTAAAGGTGACTA
>Ga0192647_100839_pt1 | contig 21088 bp, 17 predicted proteins | sample LauGreFa1BDMLBSN_2_FD_133046 | JGI IMG/M metagenome (GOLD analysis project Ga0192647, IMG submission 133046) | Freshwater lake microbial communities from Lake Michigan, USA - Fa13.BD.MLB.SN - reassembly | ecosystem: Environmental > Aquatic > Freshwater > Lake | place: Lake Michigan, USA...
CCAAATCATTGCTTGTTGTTCTTATCGATGTTCTTATCTACGTTTTTTCTACCCATTTCGACCGAGGGCTGAAAGTGCGACTTTTTTGCTCGCCACAATGATGATTCGCCATGTTGCACGCCCTTTAACACGACTCGCACGCACGCCCCTTTAACACGACTCGCACGCACGCCCCTTTAACACGACTCGCACGCACGCCCGTTAATCATCATCCGTCCAAAGATGGTTTCCGAAAAGTGACATGATAACTTGACATCCAGTCGTCGCAAATGCATGCTCCCCAAAACGAAGATTCGGGAAGGCCGAACAAACCGGTCCGGAACGTCTTTTTCGAGTCGAGTCGGAGTCGTTAAAATTTCGACACACTTTTCAAGGGCGTGAGTACTCAACTTGGGCTAAGAAACGTTGAAAAAGTGCGTCGAAAAGACGTTCCGGACCGGTTTGTTCGACCTTCCAAAATCTTCGTTTGGGGAGCATAGATTCAATGTACTTTGGAAATGGTTGGCGGATATTCGTCCGTCTTGGACGGACTATGATTAACAAGACTCGCAAGCACGCCCCTTAAACACGACGGATGCGACGTCCGTCTACGAACACAATCCTCATGCTACTTACTATCTTGATATTGCAACAGACGCATCGTCATGCTAACAGTGAGTCAGTGAAAATGTCATTGTCTGTCAAACACATCATCGTTCTATCATCATCTTGCTATGTCGAATGCGTCGGAATGACACATCAACATGCCATCATCCTGTGACTCGTGTGAGTTCGAATCAGTGCAACATGTAACTATATGCTCCTCAAACGAATATTTTGGAAGGGTAAACTACAAAAAGTGCGATTTAGATTTTGCAATGAGATTACGGGACGTTTCACATTGCCATTCGCTTCAAACATTGACCATTCCGTCGTTGCATTTAGCAGTGGTTCGAATGACACATCGCCATGTTTCACGACTCGCACGCATGCCCCTTTAACACCGACGACCAGGCCAGGCCACGTGGTGTGCTTTCATCCAAATCGATTTAAACCCCGAAGTACCGCCCTAACGCACCAAATACCAATGAGCGACGTTGTCAACGTCGCGCATTCCATTCGCACGGCGTTTCGCGACTTTTTCTCCCGACCACTCCGTCGACGCTCCAACACGAAGCTCCAAGCGCTTTTACGCTCCCTGTGTTGCGTGCGCACATGCGTGGAGGTCAGCGTCGATGGGATTCGCCAGGAACATTCCTTTTCCACCCAGTCGGTCGTGGACAACGCCAGCATGGTGCTGATCTACTTTGTGCGCGACCAGGTGATGGTGCATACGAGCCTCTCTCGGGCAGAGTCGCACCCGCTCTTATCGAGTGCGTTCCACGGCGTCCATGCGAACGACTCGTGCATTTACGGTACGGTGTTTAACGTCTCCACGCGCATGGAGCAACCGTCGGCGGTTCTATACATACTCGACGTGCCGTGCGAAACCTTTTTCATTGGCGATTGGATGCCCTCGAAAACCGAGTCGCTGCATGATGTCATTATGTACTTGCAAACCAACTACACGGCATTTCGCTGAGCAACCTCCCGTCGTGTGCGGTGTAGGCACTGTAGGGTGGTGAACACGAGAACCACTAGACAATAGTAGACATTCCCAAGTTGACTTGAATTGATAACAGCACTACTACCCAGTTACTGCTTTCGCTGTTTTCGATTTCCTTGTCTACTTTTTTCACGCCACTTTCCATGTGGCGACCAAAAAAAAATGCGCGATTTAGCGACCACCGAAGATGCTGGAAGGCCGAACAAACGCCTCCGAGTTCCCCGGGAAACGCACTCGGAAACGTTTGTTCGGCCTTCGTTTGGGGAGCATTTCGTTGTAACGAAACGTTCGAAGCAAGGATGCAAGTTATCATGAGGCTCGTAGCTGTGTGCCAAGTCTGTAGTCATGCGTGGTGGTGCTTGCTACACGGCCGCGTGGATAAAGAAAACCATTAAAAGCGTGCTGTGCAATATACACTAGACCATGGAACATCCGAGCAACGTCCAAGCGATGGCCGAGGCGCTGAGCACGCTTTTTGCCACCGACTGTCGCGTGCTGGACATTCTCGAACGGTGCGGATGGACATCGTACATCGACTTTATCCGACCCGGGGAGACCGGCGACGAGCATGCGATGAAGGGGGTCGATGCATTCGGTCGAAGGTTCATCGTGTTCAAATGCACCGTACGGACGACGAGCACGACGCCACCGTCAGTCAGTCGCCTGTTTACGACCTTTTTCCAACGCTACCGTTCGGACTCGGTCGACGAGGTGCTGTATCACACCGCCGGACACTACGGGACGCATCTGTTTACCACGGTCGGAGGGGCCAGTTTGGCACAAATCGAGCAACTGTGCAAGTTGATGCGCTCGGGTCGCATCGACCTGACCGTGGACGATATGACGCAGCTACACGTGGGGTACCGGAACCACGTCGACATCCAACGGCTGGAACCATCCGCGATCGACACCGTGACGCTCGGGTGGTCGGAGGTTGCACCCGAACGTTCGTGATGCATTCCAAAATCTTCGTCTGTGGCGAGCCAAAAGTCGCACTTTCAGCAGTGAATCAGCACTGAATCCCGTCACTTAGTCTTTCAGGCCTCGGTGAAGAATTCATTTTCAACGTCGCAATGTGAGAGTCTTAAAGTTTATGCTCCCCAAACGAAGAGTTTGGAAGGCCGAACAAACCTTTCCGAGTGTCTTTTCGACGCACTTTTCAATTGATTTGTATCCCAAATCCTGGACTCCCTTGAAACGTGCTTCGAAAATACACTCGGAAAGGAGCGTAAAAAAAATAGATACTAAATGACATTACAGAGTCGAAATGGGGATGGCCCGGATGGGCTAGTTGAGAAAAATGGGGCGATGGCTATGCAGATTGCTAGACAAGTGCAGTTGGCACAACAACGAGCACAACGGAGACAAACCGCAAGTTTTGTCAAAGAGGTAAACAGAAAGCCTGAGCTAAGCGGTAAATCGTGGGGCTGCGCATTGGAATTAACAAAGTTTCCGAATGGCACATTCGCATATAAGCGAGATGAAATGGAGACTGAGTGCAGAAGTAGTCTGAATTGCGTCGGATACTACGATAACGGCACGTGGCTAGTGGCAACCAACCGAGCCCCGGAATGGTGCGAGGAAAAGGGAGACGAGTATTCCTATCCAGACTTTTACAGACTATCATTGCCCCCCCCGCCCCGGAACCATCCCCTGCCCCGGCCGTTTTAAGTGCTTTCACACGACTCGCACGCCCGACAACAAGACTGATGCGATGCTATTCTACGGACACACTCGTCATGCTATCAGCGTCGGACACTTATGAAAGGCGATAAGAGAACAATTTCATGCTCCCTATTGAGTACCCAAAGAAGATTTTTGGAACAACATCCAACACATCGCATCTGCTCCTGTCTTTTGTATCATCTTGCATGCGCTTTATGCACCCAAACGAAGATTTTGGACACACATACTTGAAAAAGTGCTTCGAAGACGCTATCTGGAATGTTTGTTCCTCCTAAACGAATATTCAATCGTCATGATAACTATCGTCATCTTGTGATTTAGACAGACACATCGTCAATGACACTTCTGATTCGTCATGCTATCATCGATGTCGACTAACACGCACGCCCTTTAAAACGGATGGCAAGCACGCCCTTTAACACTTATGGCAAGCACGCCCTTTAACACTTATGGCAAGCACGCCCTTTAACACGGATGGCAAGCACGCCCTTTAACAGGATGGCAAGCACGCCCTTTAACACGGATGGCAACTTGGCAAGACACATCGGAGTGTTATCATCATCTTGTGATTTCGACAGACACATCGGAGACTTCGGAGCAGACCCCTAAATCCCCTATTAAAAGATTCTCATACGGGCACGAAACGCCGATTGGACGACAAAATGGACAATCGGGATTCGGGGATTTCGGGGACTGCTTCGGAGTGTTATCAACTTATCATCATCTTGTGATTTCGACGGACACATCGTCAAATGACACTTCTGATTCGTCATGCTATCATCGTCATGCTGCGACCAACACGCACGCCCTTTAACACGGATGGCAAAGCACGCCCTTTAACACGGCTGACGTGATGCTCTCTTCTAAAGACACAATCGTCATGCGAATGCCACCCTCATCATGTTATTTCGACAGACACATCGCCATTCTATCATCGTGAGATGTCGACTAACACGAAGTTGTCACGAACTCTCTTTCGCAGTGTAAATTAACACGGCTGGCACGCACGCCCCATTAAGATGGATGGTGGGAATGGTGCCGCATTGATGCGATGCTCTTCGACAGACGCATCTTCATGCTGACCTGCCCATAATCATCTTGTCAAACATTTACAAAAGAATGTGCGCATATGGAGTGTGGGTTTTGGAAACGACCGTTGGACTTAGTATGGTTAGCGTCGTCGGCCACGAGTGCGGAGTCCTTCGACTCGCCCCGAACGTCCAGGATGTAGACGGTGGTCACGGATGCATAGCGGTCCAAGCAACGCCCGTCGAACTGCCAGTCTGGGCCGTGCTCGGTGTAGACATTGTGTACCCGTAAGACCACGTGGCCACGCCGAGCCCGCATGCGCGTAGCCGTCCCATGTGTTGCCCAGCGTAGGTCACATCCGACGTCGACACTTGCACGCATTACGAAGGACGAGTAAAATGATTCAAAACCAATCCCTTTAACCAATTCAACAACCACACATGACGGATGTATCTACGCAACATGTGGCCGGTGGCGATGCATGCGACGACGACGCAACCGAACAAATCGCCAACGACGCGCAGCCCGCTCCGCTCTCCTCTCCGGCGACGACGAGCCTCCCCGTGTTGGGGAAAGTCGAGTGCATCTACGAGTATGTGCGCGACGAGAACGGAAGGCCGACCGGGGCGACGCGCGAGCAACTCGCCATCCACCCACAGAACCCAATCGTCACCGCCAAGTTTGACGGCACGTGCTGCTACATACAGAACGGCCAGATATACGCCCGACAGGACGTCAAGCACGACGTATCCAATGCGCCGCCCGGCTGGTTTCAGACGGCCGCCAAGGACAAGGGTGGGCACATCATCGGGTTTCGACCGCTCGACCGGGGGGACAAGTGGCACTTCAAGCCCATCGACGGGCCGAACTGCCGTTTCCTCGAATACGACGCCGCTCGGAAGGAGTTTTTCTACGTCATGCGTCCAATCGCCGACTTCAACGGCTATACGGCCGAGTTGGTGGGGCCAAGCGTGAATGGCAACAAGCATAAGCTGACCGAGAACGCGTACATCATTCACGGCAGCGTGGTCGTCGACGCGCCGTGGCATTGCCGGGCCGATCTGCAGGCGTGGTTGGCGGGCGAAGGCAAGATTTACGAGGGGATCGTCATCCACGACGTGGGCAACCACACCCTCGCCAAGTGCCACCGCGGGCATCTCGGTGGGTCCAACACGTGGAAAGCCGCCGTCGCGCTGCCGATGCGCGCAGTCACCGACGACGCCCGCTAAAACGTCACCCGAATGTGATTTTTACGAGATAAAATAAAAACGTATTTAAATGATACAGTTGCTAATGTCCCTTCCATTGGGAGCCAAAGTAGCCATTCTATGCGCAATATGCCTGCTATGTTCATGTTGCTCGTCATCCTCCGTCTTAATGGTCGACCGTAGTTGCGAGCGCGACGGTATTCTGGCCAAAATGAAGGGATTCGACTCGCCTCTCGGATTGGTCACATGCATTCCATGCCTGTTACCGCTCAAGCTGCTTGCGTTCCTCTTATGTAGCGCGTCGTCGAAGTGACCGCCCACAAGAGTCGTGACATGACGCACATGCACGTGTCTCTTTGTGGCCCGAAATCGAGAACTCTCTCATCCGCACCGCCAAAAACACAACGCCGAATTGTATGCTCCCCCGATTGAGTCCCCATACCCTGGGCCGGCCATACGACGATTTGGGAAGGCCGAACCAACAAACGTCTTAGAATGCGTTTCCCCGGGAAGAAACTTTCAAGGGTGTGATTACCAAATGAAACGTGCTTCCCCTGGAAACGCACTCTGTGACGCGCATCGCCGACCGTGCACTCGACATTGAGTCGACAATGTCTACGCTCGGACGTGCTTTATTACGACAGGTGTGCGGCCGGTACAACACCGGCTGCGTGTTCGCTGATGTACTGCAGGTTCCACTGCCCGCACGACAGGGGGGAGAAGATGCCCTGTTGCCTCCGCCCAACCGAACTCGCGGTCCACCCTGGCAGCGCGCCCATCAGCGTTTCGACCAAAATACGAGGGGTTACGGACTCGCCGTTTTGTTCCAACCCCACTATGACGCGTGCCTCTTGGTCGTAGGATGCGCCGGTTGGGTCGTAGTACTCCACTCGCCTATCCCCCGTGTGCAAGTGAATCGTGACCAAATGGCGCACGAGCCAATGTTCCAACCGCAGTGGGACAAACAGATGGACGGTGTGGCACGATGGGTGGCGAAATCGACACGACGCCACGCGCTGACAAAGAGCGCCGACATCCATCGTCGGCATCCCCAGGAGACCGTCGTAGATGCATCGATGCGGCGATTGCACGATGCGGCGCAACTCGCTGACCACGTACGACGTTTTCATGTAGGATGGAATCGCATAGTTGGCCATCTCCACCATGCACTCGTATACCGTGCGTGACGAGTCGTTCGGAGCAACAAGGATTAGCTCGTCATCCATTTACATTTGGAGAGATTCGCGATGCGCTGCATCATGAGCGAGTCAGAGCGACGAGTAGCGCACGGGTGTTGGGGTGGCTCGCAAACTAAGCAATGGCAGTGTCGTTGTGGCGACTCTGGGGGCGAGCATGCATTTGACATAGTCACATAGGGAAAAACAGTTGCGAGACTTACCTCCACGTCGGATTGGGCAAGCCCATTAACGAAGATAGCATACTACGGCGCATGCATGAAGCGTCGTGAAGGCCAGGCACTTGAAAGTTGAAACACACCAGAGTGTGCGATGTCATCAGTGAGTTGCCAGAAAAAGAAAGATGAATAAATAAATCCAATGACACATAAGGTCATCGCAGTCGTTAACGGAACATGCCCAAATTGTAATAACTTCAGGACAGCACATGTTCAACTTGACGCAGAGACGAAGCTGAAGATGCTAGTATGCGACGTGAATGCAACAGACCCAATATGTGTTGAAGCGATGAACGGAGTGAATGTGAATGCATTTCCTACATTCAAGTGCGTGTCCAAACAAACCAGCATCGAAGGATTTGGCGACATTGCAACGGTGGTCCAATTTGTGAATGAGTGCCCGTGAAGTGAGAGTCGACTGTATCGTAGCCTATTATTTGATTTTCGAAGGTCGGATGCACGTGTGTGATGTGCTACGTTTCAGAGTCCATGTGGGAAACAACATTTCCGCGACATACCCACGCCGGATTTTGTAAGTAAATGTACGAATCCAGCATACTATCTAGTATAGGCTACTGTCGTAAAGTCCTTACAAAATCCGGCGTGAGTATGTCGCGGAAATGTTGTTTCCCACATGGGTCCGAACCAACCTTTCCGAATGTGTGTTCGAAACAATTTTCAACGATTCGTAGCCCAAATGGAGTGCTCACACCCTTGAAAAGTGCTTCGAACACACATTCGGAAAGGTTGGTTCGGACTTCCAAAATCTTCGTTTGGGAGGGGTAAAAATGTTCGTTTGGAGAGCATAGAATTTCCTTAAATTTACCCCTCCCAAACGAAGAGTTTGGAAGGCCGAACAAACGTTTCAGAACGCATTTTCGAAGCACTTTTCAAGGTTGTGAGTACAGGATTTGGGCGACAAAACGTTGAAAAGTGCTTCGAAAACGCGTACTGAAATGTTTGTTCGGCCTTCCAAACTCTTCGTTTGGGGAGCATAAGTTCTTTGGGAGTTTCCATGCATCCAAATGCATGCTCCCCAAACGAAGATTTTGGAAGGATGAACAAAGATGAAATCCGGATTTTCGACTGACTTTTCAAGGGTTCGTAGCCCAAAAAGAGTACTCACGACCTTGAAAAGTGATTCGAAAATCCGGATTTCATCTTTTGTTCATCCTTCCAAAATCTTCGTTTGGGAGGGATAACATTGGCATCCTATCATCTTGATAACTCGACAGACATAGCGACACATTGTCATCCTACCATCATCTTGTTCGGCATGCTGGAGGGCTATCATCTTGACTGAACGGCATGCAGTCGACATTTGATGTTCAACCTTCATATTTTCAATATATATATATATATATATTCAACCTTCATATAGGCGTACGATTTTGACGACATGTTCGCCCAATGGATGGAGATTGTCCAACAACTGGGGAGGAGTGGAACATGCATGATGCATCGTGTGATTTCTTGGCCAAGCGCTACAAACCAGCCAGGCGGTCGCAAGTCGAGCGTTTTTGGAATACGACCCTCCCGTTGCGATTCTTAACTTGCGAAATGTCCCACAAATCAACCATCGAGTCAGATGAAACACGTTGGTACATTTCTCAAATGGAGGGTCGTATTCCAAAAACGCTCGACTTGCGACCGCATGTTACCAACCAGTTCGTAATCGGCTATCTCATGTGGGAAAACGGAACAGCGTGTCGGGCGTTTCTTTTTGAAGCGCTTTTCGAGGGTGTGAGTGCTCGATTTGGGCGTATCCCTCCCAAACGAAGATTTTGGAAGGAGGAACAGAAGAGGAAATCCGGGTTTCGAAGGAAGCACTTTTAAAGGGCGTGAGTACTCGATTTGGGCTCCATGTGGGAAACAACATTTCTGAAACTTTACCCCTCCCAAACGAAGATTTTAGAAGGCCGAACCGACATTTCAGAAGGCGCTTTCGAAGCACTTTTCAACGGCTTGTATCCCAAATAGAGTACTCACACCCTTGAAAAGTGCTTCGAAAATGCCTTCTGAAATGTTGGTTCGGTCTTCCCAAATCTTCGTTTGGGGAGCATAAACTTACCCACTCCGGATTGGGAAGGGACTTAACGACGCATCATGCATGCTCATTAGTATGTTATCTTCGTTAATGGGCTTGCCCAATCCGGCGTGGGTAAGCCTCGTAAATGTTGTTTCCCACATGGTTTGGGCTACGAACCATTGAAAAGTACATCGAAAATCTGGATTTCATCTTCTGTTCCTCCTTCCAAAATCTTCGTTTGGGGAGCATAAAATGGCTGGAGAAAAAAACAGGCAACTAAAAAATGCCGAATCGCGAGATCTCACGCACCCACCGTGTAGCCGACGCGCGTCGGAGGTCTCCCAGCAGGGCGTCTCCACCGCCAGTCCCCTTCCCCGAACGTCGTCATCGTCCATCGGTCGGGGGGAACGCGTCATCGGTCGGCGTCGACATGATGCGCATGCTGCAACGCGACATGCACGACCCGGCGTGGGCACATCGACTGCGCACGTGCATTCCCCGCGTCCACGAGCTGTTCGCAACGCTCTCGGGCGTGCTGCACCCTCCTGCGGAGGAGCACAAACTCACGGTCAAAATCAACCGTCCCGTGATGCAAAAGTTGAAGCGCGCGATCGGTCGGATCTGGGCGTGCCTCCTTCCGATACTGACCCGGCATAAGTACATCGATGGGGACGACGAGGAACTGCACCAGCACGTCGAATCGGCCTTCACGACCTGCATGGAACGGCTGGTCTCGTATGTCATTCTACGAACGCTCGGGACGAAGCATGACCTCATCGACCATCGGGAACAGTCGGCGATGCGAGCCGCCCTGGCGTACGTGTCGCATTTGCTGGTGGATCACAGATTCATCACCACCATTCACGGCATCGAATTGACCTACGACGACCTGATCGACGCCATGCAATGCCGAACGATATTGGATCCGCAACAGCCGACCGCTTGGACCATTGCACCCACCCAACAAGGTGGGATTGAAGAAGTGACGCTCACGTGGACATTATTGGGGTATGTGTTCTGTTTCATCTGCATGTTACTGACGTTTAACGTTGCGTCGCACGGTCTAGGTGTGTACAACGGAACAGGCAAGAGAATCTATTCCAATGGTACTATGTACGAGGGCGAGTTTAAACATGGTAAAAGACACGGAAGAGGCAAGTGTGTCTATAACGATGGAACTTACGATGGAGAGTGGATGGACGATAAGAGGAACGGAAGTGGCAAGTTTATCTATTCCAATGCCAACGGTACTATCAACGGTACTATGTACGAGGGCGAGTGGAAAGATGATAAAAGACACGGACAAGGTCAGCTATCTTTTACTAGTGAATGTGGATTTATGAAAGGAAACTATATAAATGGCTTAGCCGAAGGTACACATACCCATTCATCGTGTGATGGGAAAATGACAAAAAAATATGTTTATACCCATGGTAAAATCATTACTTTTGATGATGATATAGATAAATACATCATTTCCGAACCCAGTGGTGGTATTCGGAAAACAAACTATATAACCATGTTAATTAATCTACACGGCAGCGATATCATTAAGAGTAAATGTAAATTATCCGCTAATAAACATGTCCTATGTATATCTCCAGTGAAATGTGGACAAGTGTATATTAACAATAAGCAGAGTGTCACGGACGCCTTCCGAGTTGCATATAACATATCACACATACATCATAATAGACATGCTTCAACCTATGAAAAGATGATGAAAATCATCCAGGTGTACAATCAGAGTAATCCAGATTTTTTTGATGTCAGCAAAGGTTTGAGAAGACCGTTGATTGACCATTACTATCAAGCATATCCAAAAGATGATCTATTTTCACAAATCTGTATTGTAGATACAAATCATGATGCTAAAATCTTTCGGGATCGTTATGGTTTATTTAGTCGAACCAACATGGAATGTAAAAACGTTGATATTGAACCGTATAATGTTTTGTCAGAATTACGTCCGTCACTGACTATCAATTCAGATGGACTATTTTTAAGAAGTCATTTAATTAATGTTCTGTTAGATTTAGGGTATGATACTATTAATATAGTTGATTTTTCGTGTAGAGTATTTAATATGGATAATGTAACGGATTTGTACACGCGTTTGCCTAATAAATGGCTTCGTTGTGATTATGTCGAAATTACAGATGAAGAGTCTAGACTCGGTGAGGTGATTGTTTCTAGAGAAGTATGATAGTACGCAATCGCCTGCCCATCCCCATGTTAGACGACCTCACCCATTGGGGCGAACACATCGACAAACACTTCAACACCTGCATCAAGCGTGTGCCACACCTCCCCAATGACTACTAGTGGGTGCGAAATTGCGCCATTTTTTGTTCGCCATACCGCACGCGAGGGAAGGGACTGCCACGGGGCGGGGAGCGTTAAACGTTGCAATCGGAATCGATTGTTGAAGATTTCGGGTACATTTCGCAAATGGAGGGTCGTATTCTAAAAACGCTCGACCCGCGACGCAGCCTTTGCGGGTAGGTGTAGGTACGCCGTACGTGCTCGCACATGCTCCACTGCACACGCGTGAGCCACGTTGCGTTCGGCGCGTGGTTGCGTGGATCGACCTCCACGCGGGGCTGCTCGTAAAACCGTCGCTTGTACTCGTCGGGCGGGACGTTGCACAACCACAGCAGTCCCACTGCGCCTCAGGTCGAGATGCCGTACACACACAACGAACGTCAGTCGAACGTGTCCAGTGTAACATGCAACTACGGAATGTGCGGTCTAGATTTTGAAAGTGCCGTGGTAGCAACATTGTTCTAGATTACAAAGCTGAACATTTCGTAGCATGTCTCCCTGAACGTGTCGAACCTTTTCTCGCGCCGCCACACGAGCCGGTGGACGACGCCCATGTGGTAGACCAGACCAAAGATGAAACCCGACTTGATGACGAGCGGCCGGTACATTTGTCTACCGGTTTGCGCGCGCCCCGCCACGCCCACCAACACGACCGACCGGCCTCGACCAGGCGTGTGCAACCGACGCGTGCACGCGGTGAACAAAAAAAATTCGCACTTTCGCCCCCTCGGACGAAACTCGTAGGAAAAACGTCGATGAAGGCTGCGGTCAGCAAAACAATAGTATGCTCACCAAACGAAGAGTTTGAACGGTCGAACGAACGTTCAAACTCTTCGTTTGGGAGGGGTAAATAGGCCTTATTTTGTAATCTAGATGCATGACAATTCTTAAACGGCCAGTAACAAAATAAGGCTTGTTGTTGTGTTCACCGCATCCTTATCGACGTTTTCCCTACGAGTGTCGTCCGACGGGGCGAAAGTGCGACTTTTTTGTTGACCGTCGCGCGCTCACGGATGACTGCGAAATGCGAGAAGGTTACACAGGCGATGTTGCTGCACCGGAATCGCGGGCCTGAGCGAATAAGAGTAGTGGAGTTCGCCGTTGACGACCGTGACGACCACATCGGACGAATCGGACGCCTTGAGCGTCACCCGCGTCGACGCGACCTTGAAGGTCTCGTCTCGGCTGGCTAGGGCGTTCTTGCAAATGGGCCACACGGAGATATTCAGGTCTGCATCGGCCGAGTGCGCGTCCGACGAGTGCGGGGCGCGCATCCGGTGGCGTATCTGCACGGGGAGCACCTCGCGCGGCGCCTTTCGGACAAAGGCGCGCAGAGGCATGTCCAGTTCGAATGGGCGAAAGTGGAGGCGAATCTGCCCGTGGCGGCTCACGGTCATGGTGTCCAGCAGGTCCTCCCAGTCGTGCGTGTAGTGGACGCACACGCGCAGGCCCCGCCGGTCGAGCGCACGGCGGTCCCGCTCCGAGCATTCGAGCGATTGGTAATAGGACCACACCACGTGATAGACGATGGCCGTGTACATCGAGACGCCCGCGTCGGCCTGCAGTATCTCCACGCAGTGCGTCGAGGCCGACGCCGTCCCACTGATGTTGGCGGACCCGGGGACATGTGGCTCGATGCGATTGCACCCACCCACATGCCAGAGCCGCGCAAACCACCGGGCGACCGACTGCGCCTCGGCCAACACCGGCACGCGTAGCAACCTGGACCGGAACCGTCGATGTAGAAACCGACAGCCGGGGTGGTCGAAGATTCGACCCAGCAGCCGAATCAATCCGACATCGTCGACCATGCTCGGGTCGAAGTAGATGAGCAGGTTGCTCCCGTCGACGTAGCCGTCCGGGCACGCCATGAAATAAAGGCCCACTTTCCACTCGGATTGGTCGATTCGCTCGAGCCGGTGTTGCATATCGACGCGTGGTAAATAGGAGACAATGTGGCCGGCGACTTGGTGCTCGGTCCACCCGAAGTGCGCGGAGTGGACCCACGTCTCGTCCCGTCGTCTCCAATACCCGAGTTTGCACGCGGGGTGTCGTAGCATGTACGCGAGTTCGGTGCGTATCCTCGCCACGCATGCGTCCAACCCGGACACCCTGAGGTGCATGATATGATAGTCGAGTAGCGTCGAGTGCGGGCGCGTCCGCTTGGGGGTGGCTTTCGTCATGAGCCACATCCACATCATCAATAACGCCACGGGTGCGTAGGACACGGACGCCGCCATTTACTATGTACATTGAGCGAATCTCGCTTTGCGAGTCAAATTGCGACGAGCGGGCCAAAAGTGTGCGATTGTTGGCCCCTATGTTTTTGACTCCCAAAGAGGATTTTCGACGGTCGAAATGCGTCTATGGCAGTCGCATGCCACTCATCCCCTTGGAATTGTGGTTGACGATTTTGTGGAAATGTTCGAAATGGAGATTGTCCAAAAAAAGGGGACTAGTTGCCGACGACTGATTTAGACCGAGGCCGGAAAGTGCGACTTTTGCTGGCCACATTGAAATTATTGCTTTTGTTGTTACTTTACCCCTCCCAAACGAAGATTTTGGAAGGCCGAACAAACATTTCAGAACGCATTTTCGAAGCACTTTTCAAGGTTGTCAGTACAGGATTTGGGCGACAACGTTGAAAAGTCCTTCGAAAACGCGTACTGAAATGTTTGTTCGGCCTTCCAAAATCTTCGTTTGGGGAGCATATACTTGTATGTTTTTTGATACCACTTTCGACCGAGGCCTGAAAGTGCGACTTTTTTTGTTCGCCACAATGCAACCGACCGGTAGATGTAACCGACGTCGCCCGGGACTCGCCCGAGTCGCCCTGGCCTCGCCCAACGAAAGCGCAATCGGAGATGCTTGTTCCTCCGTGAGGTTCCTTCCCAAATCTTCGTTTGGCGACTCAATGGCGAGCATAAACGTACCAAATAAAGATGGTAAGGACGGCGCATGTGGATCCACCGGGTGGCGAATCTGGCGATGAGCGGTGTGAGATGAGCACCGTCTCCTCCGTCGCCACGTGTAGTCATTCATACAGCGGATACTTTCTCTCAAAACGAACACGCACTCGACCCGAGCGAACATCGGCATTGCAGGCTTTCCTTGATGCGACACGATAATGTGCACCGGCGATGGAACGTTGGTGCTTTCTCTGGTGGATGCAGGGCCATTGCAGGCGCGCACGGTTCCGAGTGTGTATGACGACGCGCTTGCTCAACCGTATGTTATCTTCGTTAATGGGCTTGCCCAATCCGGCGTGGGTAAGTCTCGGAAATGTTGTTTCCCACATGGGCCCTTTTACGTTTGACTCCCAATTTGAGTCCCAAAGAAGATTTTCGACGGTCGAAGAAACTCTTTGGTCTAAGTTGAATGGTCTTCGTTTGGGGAGCATAAAAGCGCCTCGAAAACGCTCACTTGCAGTCTCTACATTTCTTGCAGTCGCTTCGTCAAGTAGGGGCGAAATCGCGCGCGCCGACGGGCAGGTCGCATTCGCTCCAGTCGAGTCCCTAATATCCATGTAGCGAACAAAAAAGCAATTTCGCACCCACTACTTAACGAAGGGACGTTCATACGTGAGTACTCAAAGTTCAGGCCAATTGAATACATTTCTTTTAAATCATTTCAATGTCTATTGGAAAGTAGCCTGATTGTTGAGTACTCACGTATGAAAGTCCCTTCTTTAAGTAGTGGGTGCGAAATTGCTTTTTTGTTCGCCATACCGGTCCCTATGTGAGCGTCCACGCGCGAACCATAACCACCCCGGTTGTGTGAAACGCCCCCAGCGATAGGTCGTCGGGCGACGACTGGATATGGTAGGAAGAGACGGCGAGCGCTGGGAGGGTGTACACCTCGGACGCGCCGACGATGAACGTGTAGGCCGTCCCATAGAACGAGGTGAAGACGAACCGATGTTCCACCATTGCGGTCGCCGTGTACAGCAGTGTAATCGTTCGCGCGGACACCGTCGCCGACGCGAGGCTCGTGGACGCTTCGCCTTCCGCCGTCGTCGATGGTATTACAGACCGAGTGATTACAGATAGCATCAGCAAGTCCGACGCGGGCGACGACGCCGGAAAGTCGACGGCGCTCGCAAACGTGAACGCGAGTTGCACCGGCGAGTCGACGATGAGCCGGAACGCGGTGCCTTGGATGTTGGCCACCACGCCCGACGCATCGGTCGGCAGCCACTCGGGTGCGATTTCGAGCGTCGGCACGGTCTGTGTCATCTCGGCGCTCAGCGCGCCGTCGGGTCCGCGCAACCGCACGTGGAGCGTCAAGTCCGCCGTGCCGACCGGCGCAATCCCGAGGATTGTGACCGTGCCGGATGCGTCCGAGCACCGAAGCGACGACGCGTCCACCGTCGTCGTCGCGCCTTGCTGGACGAACGACACATACTCGACTTGCGTCGAGGTGACGCTCGAGAACAGGCGGTCGCCGCCGTGAAAGGTCAGCACGAGGTCGAGTGGCGTGTTCTGTTTCAGTGCAATCCGCGTTCCAAACACGCTGGAGCGGGCGTACGAGAAGCGGGTCGGAAACGTGTAGATGTCATCGGCGGTGAGCGTGTGCGCCGCCCAGGCGTACTGCGCCAACGTGTCGCCGAGCCATAATGTGATGGCGCCGGTGTGCGGGACGTCGAACGACACGGCGGGGATGGTGACGGCGACCATTCCGTCGGAAACGTCGGCCGTGTAGGCGGTCGCGTCGTGGCCATGTGGCGACACGAGGACGTTGCCGGTGACCTCGGGTGGAAAGTGGCTGGCGAAGTACGACGTGAGCGTCAGCGCCTGCCCGAACGTCACGAACGGCACGCTTCGTTCGGTACGGACGATGCCAGGGAACTCGTAGACTTGAACCGCCGGGATGGAGAACGTGTAGGTCTGTCCGAACGTGAGAAACGCAAAGGAGTGGTCTTTGAGCCCGGTCGCTCGATGCGACACGCGGATGGTCCGTGCTGTGGCGTCCACGGTGGCCGTCGTTATGTCCGTCGGCACGCCGTTGACGACTAATTGAAACAGCTCAGAGGCGGCCAAGCCCGTCGGAAAGGCCGCCGTCGTCGAGAACGCAAAGTGCAGCCACACGTCGGCGCCGACCACGAGCTTGTACGGCGCCGGCACGCTCGTGGTGGTCACTCCCACCGCCGCGACCGGCAGCCACTCGGGTGCAATCTCGTGCGCCGGGACGATGCGCACCATCTCTGTGCACAGCGCGCCGTCGGGTCCACGCAGTCGGACTTGGAGCGTCAAGTCGGCCATCGCGATGGTCGGGGCCAGTCCTAGAATCGTAATCGTGCCGGAAGCGTCCGAGCATAGGATGGAGGCGGGCGCGACCGTTGTAACCACTCCACCGAGCCCGTACCGGACGTACTCGACTTGTTCCGATACGACGCTCGAGAAGAGGCGGTCGCCGCCCGCGAATTCCAAGACCAAATCGCACGGCGTGTTTTGCTTGAGCGTGAGCCCCACGCCGAACGCACGCGTTCCTCGGTACGAAAAGTCGCTCGGGAACACGTAGATGTCGGCGTCGGTGAGTATTCCGTAGTCCCACGTGTACGTCTGACTCTCGGTTCCGTATACGACCGTGACGAGGCCCATGTGCACCGTGTCGCTTTGCACGTTGAACGTCGCGGCGATTGTGTTTCCGCTGACGTCCGCCACCAGCGACGTGGATGGCGACGTCGGGTCCTGCGAGGCGACAAGGACGGTTGCGCGCGCCGAAGGTGGGAACCACTGCACGAACCGCGTGGTCATCGTGAGCGGCTGTCCGAGCGTGACGGTCGGCACGCTGCGCGTGGTGGCGATGAGCCGTGGGAACGAGTACAGGTCGCCGAATGGATACGACCGCGCGTTCGAGAACATGCCGTCGAGGTCCACCCCGTTGCCGATGCTCCATTTGTGGACGCCACTCGTGATGTTGGTCTTGTAGCTGACCGCATTCCGAAACATTCCGGCGAAGGTCGTCACGGACGCCAGGGCGTCGCGCCAGCTCGTGAGGTCTCCGTTGAAGAGGGTCGCGTCCTCGAACATCCCATCCATGGCGGTTACGCCACTCAAAACGCTCGGGTTGGCCTGAATCGGGTTGACCGTCAGCGCGATCGCCCCTTTGAACATGCGCGTCATGGAGGTGACGCCGCGCATGTCGAACGGGTAGCCGCTCATGTTGAGTGGCGTGGTGTAGTACTCGGCTCCCGCAAACATCTCGGTGCAGTTCGTCGGCGCGCGCCCGCACACGTGGTCGTTAAACTGCGTGCCGGCGAACATCTCGGAAGCGCCGGCCTCGCTCGGCGTCGAGACTACGTACGCGTCCCGCGCAAAAGGCGAGGCCGAGACCGGCGACGGTCCGAAATCCACCACGACGTAGCCCGCGACGCCCAGACTCGGCCGACGGCCGTTCTCACCCACCTGTCCGTACGCCCACGCACCTTTAAACATCCGACTGCAGCGTAGGATCTGTCGATTGAAGAGTACGTCCTTGTTGAAGGTCAGCGCGCCGCGAAACATATCCTGTAACGCTATCCACCCGCCCGATGCATCGGATCGGAGCACGACGTGGCTGTCCATCGCAAGGGCCCCTTCGAACATGCTGTCGCAACACAGCGTCTCGGCGCTCGTCGTGACGCTCACCGGGCGGTTGAACCGCGTCGCGCCCTTGTACATGGCGGTCATATTCGCCAGCAGTGGGGCGTTGTCGCTCACCAGGCCCGTGTTCCACGACGATGCCCCTTCGAACATCGACGTTGTGTTGACGCACCCGGCTGGTAGGTCGTGCGTCCCCGACCCTACGAGCGCCTTGGCGCCTTTGAACATCTCCGTCAGGTCCGCACACGCCTCCGACAGGATGTGCCGCCATGGCCGATTGAAGGACCGTGCGGCGTGGAACATTCCCACGCACCGCGACACGGTGAACCCGGTCGATGCGAAGGGTCGGTCGAACGACGCCGCCCCGTCGAACATGCGGGTCGCGTCCACCACCGCGCCGCTCGCATCGCCCACCCTGCACTGCCAGCCGCCGATCGGCCCGTCGAACGACACGGCGGCCGCGAACGTCTCGCTAAAGTCCAGCACGTCCCGGACGTCCCAGTCGGACAGGTCCTGGTTGAAGCGCGACGCTCCTTTGAACATCCCCGCCAGGGTCGTAACGCGCGACGTCTCCCAGACGCCAATCGGCTGGTTGAAGGTCGACGCCCCCTCGAACAGACAGCGCATATCGCGGATGCCCGACGTGTTCCAGCATCCGAGGGGCTGGTCGAAGGCCTGCATACCCCGGAGTAGCCCCTCGAGCGAGTGAAGACCGCCGAGGCAACTTCCGGCGTAGAGGTCCCACTGCGAGATGTCGTCGTTGAAGCGCACGTGGTCGTTCGTCGACCGCACCGCGTCCAGGATGGCAGTCGGCGTCGGTGAGTTCGGTACACCGGGCTGGTAGCACAGCTCGATCAGCGCCGCATTGCGCGGGTCGGTGTACTGGAGTATGTGGGGCTGGGTGATGGTCGCGACGAGTCGCGTGCCACGACCGTCGACGCTGAGCTCCACCGTAATCCGGACGTTTGTGGTCGCGGATGGTATCTTGTGTTTTCCCCCCGCAGGTCCGAAGGCGTCAAAGTACAGCCGCATTTTCGGCCCGATGGGCTCACGGTCGGGTGCGCGACTCGTGTACAAGTCGCTCTCGCTCGTGAAGAACTGGTACCTCCCACGACCGGCACCGCCGACCGTCATCTCGTGCGTCTCGGTCGGCGCACTCGCAGCACCCGCTCGACGCTTCGTCTTCCGGGGGGTCGCACCGAGCGTGTACGTGACGGCAATCCGACTCACAACGGCGGATGTGGCGGCGGACGACGAGGTAAAAAGGTTGTACTGCGACTCGCCGACGCGAAAGCCTAGGTCGACGTACGCGTCATGCTTGTCGGATAAGACTAGCACGTCCCGCAGCGCCGCCTGGTTGGTCGTCGGTCGCGAGAAGAGCGGCAGGGCTCGCACTTGAACGGCCGGTGCAAAGTGATACACCACGTAGTAGTAACGTTCAAAGTCGAGCCGCACCTCGTCGAGCACCGTGAATTGGTCGGCGGTTTTGTAGCTGAATTGAAACGGCGGGAACGCCCGCGTGTTCACCCCTCCGGCCTTGTCGTACCTCGACATGGCGATGCAAACGGCGTGCTTGTTGGCGTAGGTCGTGGGGTTGCTTTCCAGCAGACCGGGAAAGAGTGGGTCTCTGTATCGACTGGACGGTGTTGCCTCGCGTGAGTCTCCGGGGTCTCCGGGGTCTCCGGGGTCCTCACCCGAATAGCGGAGAGACGTCGTGTACAACTCCCCCCCCGTCTGGTCCACGTCGTTGACGGTTATGTCGAGCGTGTCGTTGCGTTGCAGTAGGCTGGGTGCGATGCTGTCCAGGATGCGGTCTACGATTCGGCACGTCAGCTCAACGTCCGAGTGGAACGCAAACTTACCCGTGGACACGTCGTACGGTCGGGCGTGGTGGAACGTCCACACGGAGGTGGGTGAGCCCGTTGCGTCCTGCTCCATGTCCTGCAGGTCGGCCAGTAGGATATAGCTGGAATATTCGGGGTCGTCCGGGTGTGTCGCAGAGTGAGTGTACAAGGCCGAGTAGATGAGCGTGAGCACCTTCGACCGGAGGAGAACTTCGTTGCCTACCGGATGATGATGGTGGGTCCGCGACGTCGGGGTGGCGCTCGTCAGGACGACATCCGAGTCGACTTCGTTGTAGGACGGGACGTCCTCGAGCATGGGGGCATCGCTGACATGTAGCGGTCGGAAGGAAACACAATACTCCGTATATGCAACATACGGGGTCGTCGTGACCGCCAGCACGCCGCCGACGTTGGTTATGCGGAACGTGTCGGTCGTAATGTCGAACGTCTCACCGAATCCGGTAGATGTGCAGTCGAATGGATGTTCTCGGATGCTCTTGAGGGAATTGACGGGGGTCAGCGTGAGGTTCGTCTTGGCGTAGTAAGCCACCGGCCAAAAGAGCACCGAGCCGTCGGGACGGTGGTCCTCCACGCAATGCAGCACACCGCTGAGAACGGCGACCGGCGTGTGGTGCGTCAATTGTCCGTTGATATGGATTTTGAAGAACGCATTGACGGGCCGGGACATTTACATATGTTTTATATACGCCACATGCGCTTACTATATGGCACTGTGATTGTATTGGAATCCAAACCACACGCCATGTCCAGAAATCAATCATGGCTCCCAAACGAAGATTGTGGCAGGCAGTCTGAGGCAGAGCGAGCAAACATTGAGGAGCGTCTTTTGGAAGCACTTTCAAAGGGTGTGAGTATTCTATTTGGTCCCATAAACCTCCCGCAATCTTTTCTCGACCTTCCAAAATCTGCGATTGGGGAGCATCAAGATGATGACAGCACATGCCGATGTGTCATTCGAATACTCTCAAACCTTCGTGTAGTCTGTAAAACTCACAAGATGATGATAGCATGATGGTGGCATGCCGATGTGTCAGTATAACTCACACTGTCGTGTCGTCTGTCCAACTCACACCGTCGTGTCGTCTGTCCAACTCACACCGTCGTGTCGTCGGTAAAACTTGTGTCTGTACAACTCTCACACAGTGATGGGGTCATTTTGGTGTCCTTTGTTTTAAAGAGCGTGAATACGAGCCTTGCCTGTCGAAAGCACATGCTTCACATGATGATAGCACAATGATGTGTCTGTCCAACTCAACTTCGAGACACAAGATGATGATAGCATGCCGATGTGTCTGTCCAACTCAACTTCGAGTCACAAGATGATGATAGCATGCAGATGTGTCTGTCCAACAGACTCCAACTC
>Ga0192647_100844_pt1 | contig 20992 bp, 16 predicted proteins | sample LauGreFa1BDMLBSN_2_FD_133046 | JGI IMG/M metagenome (GOLD analysis project Ga0192647, IMG submission 133046) | Freshwater lake microbial communities from Lake Michigan, USA - Fa13.BD.MLB.SN - reassembly | ecosystem: Environmental > Aquatic > Freshwater > Lake | place: Lake Michigan, USA...
TGCCAGAAGTCGCGGTAACGGTGGTCGTTTTCCACATTGACCACTTGGTAATCCGTGCCCTCGGTCAAACGCAGTCCAAACCGTTCGATGCGCTGGCTGATGACGGCGGGGCGGCCGATCAAGATCGGTTTGGCCAGGCCCTCATCCAACACAATTTGGGCCGCACGCAACACGCGCTCGTCTTCCCCTTCGGCAAAACAAATGCGTTTTTTGAGCCCTCGCTTGGCCGCACTGAACACCGGTTTCATGGCCGCGCCAGAGGCGTACACCAGCGATTGCAATTTTTCGCGGTAGGCGTCCATGTCGTCGATCGGGCGTTGCGCCACCCCGCTGGCAATCGCGGCTTGTACCACCGCGGGTGCGATTTTCATCATCAATCGCGGGTCAAAGGGCTTGGGGATCAGGTATTCCGGTCCAAAGGCGAGGTTCTCGCCCGCGTAAGCCGCGGCCACCACTTCACTTTGTTCGGCTTGTGCCAGCTCGGCAATCGCATGCACCGCGGCCACTTCCATTTCGGAGGTGATGGTCGAGGCGCCGGCATCGAGTGCGCCGCGAAAAATATAAGGGAAACACAAAACGTTGTTGACCTGGTTCGGGTAATCGGTGCGTCCTGTCGCCATGACCGCGTCTTGGCGCACTTTCAACACCTCCTCGGGCAGGATTTCCGGCGTGGGATTGGCCAGCGCAAAGATCAATGGCTTGGCGGCCATGGCCTTGACCATGTCGGGCTTGAGCACGCCGCCTGCCGACAAACCCAAAAACACATCTGCCCCGCCGATCACATCACTCAAAGTGCGCGCATCGGTTTGTTGCACGAATTGGACCTTGTCTTCGTCCATCAATTCCGTGCGACCTTCATACACCACACCCGCCAAATCGGTGACCCAAATGTGTTCTCGCGGCATGCCTAACTTGACCAACATGCCCAAGCATGCCAATGCGGCAGCACCCGCACCCGAGGCCACCAACTTCACTTGGGAGATGTCTTTGCCAACGACTTTGAGGCCATTGAGGATCGCCGCGCCCACCACAATCGCCGTGCCGTGTTGGTCATCGTGGAACACGGGGATTTTCATGCGCTGGCGCAATTGGCGCTCGACATAAAAACAATCGGGCGCTTTGATGTCTTCCAAATTGATGCCACCAAAAGTGGGTTCCAGCGACGCAATGATGTCGACCAATTTGTCGGGGTCTTTTTCATTGATCTCGATGTCGAACACATCGATGCCCGCAAACTTTTTGAACAACACCCCTTTGCCTTCCATCACCGGTTTGGCCGCCAGGGGACCGATGTCGCCCAAGCCAAGCACCGCGGTGCCGTTGGTGATCACCGCGACCAAGTTGCCACGGCTGGTGTATTTGTAAGCGTTGTTCGGGTCTTTGACGATCTCTTCGCAAGGGGCGGCCACACCGGGTGAATACGCCAGTGACAAATCGTGTTGGTTGACCAACTGTTTGGTGGCTTGGATGGCAACTTTGCCGGGCGTGGGGAACTCGTGGTATTCCAAAGCGGCGCGGCGCAGTTGCGCGCGGGCTTGCGGACTGGTGTGGTCATTGGCGGCCACTTTGGTGTCACTCATGCAGGTCTTTCAATCAATGCAGGGTCAAAATTTGTAGGTGTATTCAACAATGTACGAATCGCTTTCATGGGCCCGGGTGTCGGCGTCCCAAGAACGCGCCCAGCGAAACTCCAATTCGTGGTGTTCGCCGATGTCAAAGCTCGGACCCAGGCGAAATTTGTACAGGTCGTGGCCCCGGGTGCCGTCAAGCGCGCGTTGCACCCGCACGCCCATGATGAAGCCGAAAAACCCGTGTTCATAACGCAGCGCAGCGTCGCTGTAGCCGTAAAAATATTTTTCGGAGTCCGATTGGGCGTGTCCGACCAAGCCACGGAAATACATGCCCAAGTCGCCTTGCAAAGGCACGTTTTTGCGCACCCTGACGGCCACTTTGTAGAGGTTGCTGAAACTCGTCACACCGCTGCTGACTTCTTTGTCGCGTTCACCTTCAAGCAAGAGGTCAATGCGGTGAATTGGCCCGGTTTTGAAACTCAGGCTGGGGATCAAGGTGATGCCGTTCCCGGTGCTCTGGTTGTCGGACGACTTTTCGTGTTCGTACTCGATGCCCAATTCGGGTCGCCCACCCCACCATGTCGTCTCAGCCATCGCGGTGCCAACCAGCATGCCAGCGGCAATGACAACAAATGTGAAACGGGCAAGGGACATCTTCAAGGGCATGGTGCTGCAAGACAGTTGTCCGAGCATACAACGAACAACTGGTGCGCTGATTCAGCGCGTGTGAAGCGTGGTCAACGTGTTCAAGCAACCAGCCATTGCATGGCTTTCGCGCGTTGTGCGGTTTGTTTGCCACCCAGCACAAAACCACGACAAGCGCCGAGGTCATCCATGAATTGCCACACATGTTCATCGGTGGCTTGCCACGCACCGTTTACGCCGGGTGCTGGCAATGCCAACAACAACGCAAACGCAGGCGTTTTCACTGCCACCGGCATCACGGGAAACACGACAGGGGTTGGTGTGCCCGCGAGCGTGACGCCCAATGCACGAGCCGCCGTCATGATGGGCATGACATAGGGCAGCAAGCGGTGACCAGCCGAGGCGTATTGCGCCACATCACCCAAGCCATACACGTGTTCATCACGGGTCTGCAAACAGGGATTGACCAACACGCCACGGTCACAGGCCAGGCCGGCATCGGCCAGCCAAGACGTGTCAGGCCGCAGACCGACGGCGCTCAGCACCAAGTCAACATGCAATGTCTCGCCATTCGCCAACTGCGCTTGCAATGCAGCACCCTGGCGAGACACGCTGGTCACACGGTTGTGCCAATGCCAGACCACGCCCAAGTTGCCCAAGGCTTGTTGCAATGGCGCACTCGCTGGCTCGGGCAACAACGCCGCCAAAGCACGGTCGGCCGGGTCAACCAATTGCACTTGAAAACCTGCGCCTGCCAAGTCATTGGCAAATTCACAGCCAATCAATCCCGCGCCCATGATCAACACCCGTGCGCCCGGCTGCAAACGTTCGCGAAGCAAGGCGTAATCGGCCCATTGGTTCACCGACAACACGCTGTCTGCGGCATCCCCAGACAACGCCAGGCGAATGGGCTCGGCCCCTTGCGCCAGCACCAAACGGCTGTAGGTCAATGTTTGTGTGTCGGTGTGCAATTGCTGTGTGGACAGGTTGAGCGACAGCGCACGCGTGTTGGCGTGGCAGCTCACATTCAAGCTTGCCGCCAAGTCGGCTGCTTGACCATTGATCAATTGCGCCGGTGTTTTGGCTTGCGCAAACGCGGTCGATAACGCGGGCTTGGGATAGGCATCCCCCGACGAAGCGGTGACCATCACCACGGGTGTTTGGCTGTCGTGCTTGCGAAACTCTTTGATGCTGGTCCAGCCGGCCAAGCCGCTGCCCAACACCACGACGGGGGCGTTGGCCATGGTCAGACCTCGACCATTTCGAAATCGGCTTTGGCCACGCCGCAGTCTGGGCAGGTCCAGTCGGCAGGCACATCGGCCCAGCGGGTGCCCGCAGCGATCTGGTCCTCGGGGCGGCCCACCGCTTCGTCATAGATGAAGCCACAGACGATGCAAACATAGGTATGGAAAGAGGTGCTCATGGAAAACTCCTGAAAGGGCTGAAATAAAACTGAACTGAGTATCGCGAATGCCGAAGTCAAGCCGTGGCTTGTGCCAAGCGTGCCTTGTAATGGTTGGCGTGACGCTCTTCGACTTTGGCCAATGCGGCAAACCGCTTTTGCGCTTTGGCCAAGGTGGCGGTGAATTGCGCGGCGTGAACTTTGGATTCTTCGATTTGCTCGTTCATTTCAGCGACCGCTGCGGCGTTGCCTTCCGCTTCGGCGACTTGGCGAAAGCGGGGGTACATCTCGGTGTATTCGTAGGTTTCGCCGTCGATCGCGATTTGAAGGGCTTTGGCGGGCGTCATGTCGGCCTTGGGGTAGAGCAAATCCAAATGGCCAAACGCGTGTTGAAGTTCTTGGTCTGCGGTCTCTTCAAACGTGCGAGCGGTTTCTTCGTCACCCATGGCGCGGGCGATGCGGGCGAAATAGCGGTACTTGGTATGGGCCATCGACTCGCCAGCAAAGGCGGCTTCAAGGTTGGCCAAGGTTTTGATCTCGGGGCGTTGTGAGGTAAGCATGTCAGACTCCTGTGATTGATGAAATAAATCGGAACAGGAGCAATGATAGAAGCTATTAATTAAAATAGCCAATTGATTGTCACTAATAGATTGATAGAGACTATTGGGCCCTAGCCACGCATCAAGGCTTCAATTTCGTCTGCGTCCACAGGCACACCTCGGCTGATCAGCTCACACCCTTTGGCCGTGACGATGGCGTCGTCTTCAATCCGGATGCCGATGTGCCAAAAAGCCTCTGGCACGCCCTCGCCCGGCCGCACATACAACCCCGGCTCGAGGGTCAGCACCATGCCCTCGCGCAACACGCGGCTGGGGCGCGGCTGCACCATTTGGCCGGTCAAGGGGTCGGCCTTGGCAGGGGCGGTGTTGGCTTCACCCGGTTCAACATAGCTGCCGCAATCGTGCACATCCATGCCCAGCCAATGGCTGGTGCGGTGCATGTAAAAAGGGAAATAGGCTTTTTTCTCGAGCACATCGTCCACAGAACCGTGTTTGTCGCGGGACAGCAAACCGGTGTCGAGCAAACCCTGCGACAAGACTTTCAATGCGGCGTCGTGCGGATCGTTGAAACGCGCACCAACACGGGTGGCATCGGCGGCGGCGTATTGCGCCGCCAACACGATGTCGTAGAGCGTGCGTTGCGCACCCGTGAATTTGCCATTGGCCGGAAATGTGCGGGTGATGTCAGACGCATATCCATCGAGTTCGCAACCCGCATCGATCAACACCAAATCGCCTGCGCGTACCGGCGCGGTATCGGCGCGGTAATGCAGCACACAGGCGTTGGCGCCTGCGGCGACGATCGAGGTGTAGGCAGGAAACTGTGCGCCATGCAGTCGAAATTCGTGCAAGAGTTCAGCTTCCAAATGGTATTCCCGCACCGCCTGACCTTGGCGCAACATGCGCGCACTCAATTGCATGGCGCGCACATGGGCACCTGCGCTGATGCGCGCGGCACGCCGCATGGTGTCTTGTTCATGCGCGTCTTTGACCAAGCGCATTTCGTCAAGCAAAGTGCACAAGTCCTGTTGCGAGGACGGGCAGGACACGCCCATGCGTACACGTGCACGCACGTGGCTGAGCCATTGGTCAATTTGTGAGGACAGGTTGTCGTGGGTGGCAAACGGAAACCAAAGGGTCGACTGGTTTTCCAACAACGTGGGCAGTTCTTTGTTCAATTCGCCGACCGAATGTGCTTGGCTGACGCCCAATGCCGCGGGCGCGGCTGCCGGGCCCAAACGAATGCCGTCCCATATTTCGCGCTCCAAGTCTTTGGGTTGGCAAAACAAAGTGCTGTGGCCATTGGCACTGATCACCAGCCAGGCGTTGGGTTCGGTGAAACCGGTCAGGTAATAAAAATAGCTGTCATGGCGGTAAGGAAAATCCGCGTCTCGGTTGCGCGCGCGCTCAGGCGCCGTGGGGATGATGGCCACACCGCCTGCGCCCAATTGGGCAGCCAATGCAGCGCGGCGTTGCGCGTAAATGGAAGTCATGGCGGGATTGTAGGAGGCGGCACAGCCGAGTGTGTCTGCTCAAAAACGAATTGACGCAGCACGCTGTCCATGCGGGATTGCCAACCTTCGCTAAATCGCGTTGAGTTGCGCCAACCGCTCAGGTGTCCCCACATCCACCCACACACCTTCATACAAGGATGCGCCGACCCGCCCTTGGTCCATGGCGGCGCGCAGCATCGGCGCCAGGGGGGCTTTCACCCCTGCGGGGTTGCCAGGGGGAATGGGGCACCATTCGGCTTCAAAAAAAGCCCGCTTGTAGAGCGCCATGGTGCTGAAGGTGTACCTTGCCTGAGTGACAGGCCCAGCGGAGGTGACGCCTTTCGCCACTGGCGACTTGGGCAAGTTGAGCGCCAACCCCGTGTCCGACAAGCCAAAATCTCCGCTTGGGTGGTGCGCCGGGTTGGGTACCAGCCAAATGTGCGCCAGCAAGTCGCTGGCTTTGAACGAAGCGAAGGTGTGCGCAGGAAACGCAAAATCGGGCGCATACACATCGCCCGCCGCCACCCAAAACACCTCATCCAACTGGGGCAACGCCCGAACGATGCCGCCCGCCGTTTCCAACGCGCCGCCAAAATCGACGCCTTCATGCGAATACACCAAGTCCACTGATGAGCGCTCACCCGCTTCAAACCGCGGGCCGAACGCGGCAGGAATTTGTTCGCCCAACCAAGCGGTGTTGATCAACACACGGCGAACGCCCGAGGCGGCCAACGCTTTCAGCGGATAACTCAACAGCGCATGTCCATGCACGGTCAGCAAGGGCTTGGGGGTGACATCGGTCAACGGCCGCATGCGATCACCCCGTCCGGCCGCCAACAACATGGCGCTGGCAAGGGGTGGATGTGGCAAGGTGTGGGGCGGGCGGGTCACAGTGGACAAGTTTAGCCACCCAGTGTCAGTCGAACCGGGCATGGCAAGCAATCACACACCGAGAAAACCGTGGAGCGTGCCTGTTTGGCCCTTGGGCCATGGGGCCGGGGTCCGGCAAACCGGTTTGGTTAAAATGACCGGTTCCCCTTTACCAACCCCCTTTTACGGAGCCACCCATGGCCAACCACCAACAAATGGCCAGTGCGATTCGCGCATTGGCAATGGACGCGGTTCAACTTGCCAACTCGGGCCACCCGGGGGCGCCCATGGGCATGGCCGACATTGCCGTGGCGTTGTGGGGCGAGCATTTGAAACACAACCCGACCAACCCGCATTGGTCTAACCGCGACCGGTTTGTGCTGTCCAATGGTCACGGCTCCATGTTGATTTACGCGCTGTTGCATCTCACAGGCTACGACCTGCCGATGAACGAGCTGAAAAACTTCCGCCAACTGCACAGCAAAACCGCCGGTCACCCTGAGGTTGGCATCACCCCTGGCGTGGAAACCACCACCGGACCGTTGGGTCAAGGCATCACCAACGCCGTTGGCATGGCCTTGGCTGAAAAGCTGTTGGCCGCCGAGTTCAATCGCCCCGGACATGACATGGTTGACCACCACACTTACGTGTTTTTGGGCGACGGTTGCATGATGGAGGGCATCAGCCACGAGGCCTGTGCGTTGGCCGGTGCGTGGAAATTGAACAAGCTGATTGCCTTGTATGACGACAACGGCATCTCTATCGATGGCAAGGTCACACCTTGGTTCATCGACGACACGCAGGCACGTTTCAAAGCCTACGGTTGGAATGTGTTGAGCGTCGATGGCCACGATGTGCAAGCGGTCAGTCGCGCCATCGCCAGCGCCCAACTCAGTGGCGACAAGCCCACGCTCATCGCTTGCAAAACCCACATCGGTCAAGGCAGCCCGAACCGGGTTGACACGGCCAAAGCCCATGGCGAACCGTTGGGCGCCGACGAAATTGCGCTCACCCGCGCTGCCATCCAATGGCCCCACGAACCTTTCCATGTGCCCGCCGATGTTTACGCGGACTGGGATGCCAAAAGCAAAGGCGCGTCCCTCGAACAGCAATGGCAAAACGTGTTCAACGCCTACGCCAATGCGCACCCCCAACTTGCCGCTGAATACACACGCCGCATGGCGGGTGAACTGCCCAAGCACTTTCACCAAACCGTGGTCGATGCCGTGGTGGCCGCCAACACCAAGGCTGAAACCGTTGCCAGCCGCAAAGCCAGTCAATTGGCCTTGGAAGCATTCACCGGCGCCATCCCCGAGTTGTTGGGCGGCAGTGCCGATTTGACCGGCTCCAACTTGACCAACACGTCACACACACCAAACATGCGTGTCGATTTGGCCGGGCGCATGGTCAAAAATGAACACGGACAGCCCGGACGTCACATCAACTATGGTGTGCGCGAATTTGGCATGGCGGCGATCATGAATGGCGTGGCGTTGCATGGCGGCTTCATCCCTTACGGCGGCACCTTCCTCACGTTCTCCGATTACTCGCGCAATGCCATCCGCATGGCAGCGTTGATGAAGCAACGGGTGGTGCATGTGTTCACCCATGACTCCATCGGTTTGGGTGAAGACGGCCCAACCCACCAGTCCATCGAACACGCCGCGTCATTGCGACTGATCCCCGGCTTGGATGTGTGGCGCCCCGCTGACACCGCCGAAACCACAGTGGCCTGGGCCGTGGCTTTGCAAAATGCGCACCGCCCGACCGCGCTGTTGTTGAGTCGCCAAAACCTGCCGTATTTGCCCAAAGGTGACAGCGCGGCCAAAGACGCCAGCGGACTCGACGCCATCAACAAAGGGGCTTATGTCTTGGCCGAACCGTCTGAAGTGGGCATGAACAAAAAAGCGCAAGCCGTCATCATCGCCACGGGTTCCGAAGTGCAACTCGCGCTCAAAGCGCAAGCATTGCTGGCGCAACACAAAGTCGCGGTGCGCGTGGTGTCCATGCCCAGCACAACCACGTTTGATCGCCAAAGCGTGGCCTACAAATCGGCGGTGTTGCCCGCTGGTGTGCCCCGCATCGCGGTTGAAATGGGCAGCACCGATGGTTGGTGGAAATACGGTGTGTCAGCGGTGGTCGGCATCGACACCTATGGCGAAAGCGCACCGGCCCCGGTCTTGTTCAAGCATTTCGGCTTCACGCCGGAAAACGTCGCTGACACGGTGCGCGCCGTGTTGCAGCGCGCCTGAAAGTTTTGACTGGCCCCGCCGCGCAGTGCAGGGCCAGCGCATCTCTCACCCGTTTTTAAACAGAAAGAGCATCCATGGCTATCAAAGTAGGTATCAACGGATTCGGTCGCATCGGACGCATGGTGTTTCGTGCCGCCATCCAAAACTTCAACGACATTGAAATCGTCGCCATCAACGATTTGTTGGAACCCGATTACTTGGCTTACATGCTGAAATACGACAGCGTGCATGGCCGCTTCAAAGGCGATGTGTCGATCGACAACGGCATGTTGGTCGTCAATGGCAAAAAAATCCGTTTGACCCAAGAGCGTGACCCCGCGGCCCTGAAGTGGAACGAGGTCGGTGCTGACATCGTGATCGAAGCCACAGGCTTGTTTTTGGACAAACCCACCGCAGAAAAGCATTTGGCCGCTGGCGCCAAAAAAGTGTTGTTGTCTGCGCCGTCCAAAGACGACACACCGATGTTTGTGTTTGGCGTCAACCACGCCACGTATGCCGGACAAACGATTGTGTCTAACGCATCGTGCACCACCAACTGTTTGGCACCCGTCGCCAAAGTGTTGAACGACAAATGGGGCATCAAACGCGGTCTCATGACCACGGTGCACGCAGCGACCGCCACCCAAAAAACCGTTGACGGACCGTCCAACAAAGATTGGCGCGGAGGCCGTGGCATTTTGGAAAACATCATTCCCAGCAGCACCGGTGCTGCCAAAGCCGTGGGCGTGGTCATCCCCGCGTTGAACAAAAAACTCACGGGCATGTCGTTTCGCGTGCCAACCTCTGATGTGTCAGTCGTTGACTTGACCGTCGAGTTGGAAAAACCCGCCAGTTACGCCGAGATCTGCGCTGAAATGAAAGCCCAAAGCCTGGGCGCACTGAAAGGCGTGTTGGGCTACACCGAAGACAAAGTGGTGGCCACCGATTTCCGTGGCGAGCCCTGCACCTCGGTGTTTGACGCAGACGCGGGCATCGCTTTGGACAGCACCTTCGTCAAAGTGGTCAGCTGGTATGACAACGAATGGGGTTATTCGAACAAGTGCCTCGAGATGGTTCGTGTGATTGCCAAATAATTCGCAGGTGACAGTTTCCAATTTTCAAACGCGCATTCGTCAGGCCGCCAGCGATCGCCAGACATTGCGCATTCAAGCCGGCCACACCAAACATTTTTATGGCGAACAGACCAACGCCCATGCGGTGTTGGATGTGCGTGAGCACACCGGAGTGGTCAGTTACGAGCCCAGCGAACTGGTGGTGACCGCGCGTTGCGGCACGCCGTTGCAAGTGTTGGAAGACCTGTTGGCCAAAGAAGGCCAATGCTTGGCGTACGAGCCACCACATTTCGGTGCGTCGGCCACTGTCGGCGGCATGGTGGCTGCCGGGCTGGCCGGCCCGTCACGCGCCAATGTGGGCGGGGTTCGCGACCATGTTTTGGGCGCCAAATTGATCAACGGCTTGGGCGAGGAATTGACCTTTGGCGGCCAAGTCATGAAAAACGTCGCAGGCTATGACGTGTCGCGCTTGTTGGCGGGCAGCATGGGAACGCTGGGTGTGATCACCGAGGTGTCGCTCAAGGTGCTGCCTGTCGCGCCCGCCGAGGCGACATTGGCATGCCATGTGAACCAAGCGCAGGCGCTCGACCTGTTGCACCGGTGGGGCGCACAAGCCTTGCCGTTGAATGCCAGCGCGTGGTTGCATGACGACCAAAGCCAGCCTGCGGGTGAGCGTTTGTTTGTGCGGCTGCGCGGTGCGGTGGCGGCGGTGCAAGCCGCCTGTCCGCGCATGGTGGCCGATGTGCAAGCGCTCGGTGGCACGGCACACCGCATCGACAACGAACAAGCCATGCGCGATTGGCAAGCGGGCCGCGAACTCACCCTGCCTTTTTTCAAGTCGCCTGCACCGGAGATGTGTTTGTGGCGACTGAGCTTGCCCCAAACCGCGCCGGTGTTGAACCTGCCTTACCCGGTGTACATCGAATGGCACGGCGGCTTGCGTTGGTTATGGGCCCCGGTGTCTGCGGCCACCACCATTCGCCAAACCGCGCACGCGCTCGGCGGCCATGCCACGGTGTTTCGTCAGCCGCAAGCCGCGGCGGTGAACCTGCCGGTGTTTTCTCCTTTGTCTGAAGTGCAGCAGCGCATTCAGCGTGAATTGCAACAACAGTTTGACCCGCACGGTGTGTTCAACACGGGCCGTTTGGGTATTTGAGTCGCCATGCAAACCCATCTCTCTCCTGAATACCAGCACACCGCAGACGGCCAAGAGGCTGAAGCCATTTTGCGCAAGTGTGTGCACTGTGGTTTTTGCACGGCGACCTGCCCCACTTACCAATTGTTGGGCGACGAGCTTGACGGACCGCGCGGCCGCATTTATTTGATCAAACAAGTGTTGGAAGGCGAAACCCCGACCCGCGACACGCAATTGCATTTGGACCGATGCTTGACCTGCCGCAATTGCGAAACCACTTGCCCCAGCGGAGTGCAATATGGCCATTTGGTCGACATCGGTCGCAAATTGGTGGACGAAAAAGTGCCCCGCCCGGCCAGTGAACAAGCGGTGCGCTGGGCGTTGAAAGAAGGCTTGAACTCGCCTTTGTTTGCACCTGCCATGAAGTTGGGTCAAACCGTGCGCGGCTTGCTCCCCGGCGCGCTCAAAGCGAAAGTGCCCCCAGCGCGTCACCCCGGCGCTTGGCCCAGCGCCACCCATGCACGCCAAGTGTTGATGCTCGCGGGTTGTGTGCAACCGGCCATGAGCCCGAACATCAACACCGCCACCGCGCGCGTGCTCGATGCCTGCGGCATTCAAACCGTGGTTGAACCCTTGGCGGGTTGTTGCGGCGGCGTGAAATTCCATTTGAATGACCAAGACGCGGCCATCGTGCAAATGAAAACCAACATCGACGCTTGGTGGCCGCATGTGGAACAAGGCGTAGAAGCGATTGTGATGAACGCCTCCGGTTGTGGCGTGACGGTCAAAGATTACGGCCACATCTTGCGCCATGACACTAACTACGCGCACAAAGCGGCGCGCATCAGCGAACTCACCAAAGACCTGAGCGAGTTGTTGCCCGGCTTGATGCCCCAACTGCAGCAACGCATCTCACCGCAGCAAGCCCAGTCGCAAGGCGTGATGGCGTTTCACCCGCCTTGCACCTTGCAGCACGGCCAACAGTTAAAAGGCGGCGTCGAATCCCAGTTGAATGCGCTGGGCTTCAAGCTGCGCGTGGCCAACAACGAGGCGCATTTGTGTTGTGGATCGGCAGGCACCTACAGCGTGTTGCAGCCCACCATTGCCACCCAGTTGCGTGACCGCAAACTGGGGCATTTGCAAGAGATACAACCGCAAGCCATCTTGAGTGCCAACATCGGTTGCATCACGCATTTGCAAAGCGGCACCGATTTGCCCGTGCGGCATTGGGTGGAAATGGTGGACGCGGCCTTGCTTACTTCGGCGGCGCATTCAAGCGTTGCATGAACGCAGGCGACAACAGCAACTGCTCTTCCATCAAGGCACACAGTGCTTGCCGCTCGAAAGGCTTGAGAGCCAAGCCGTTCATGCCCACATCGCTGCACCGTTGGTGATCGGCGGTGTTGACGTTGGCGGTCAACGCCAACACGGGCACATCGCGCTGCGGCAATGGCCATTCGGTGCGCAAGCGTCGGGTGGCTTCAATGCCGTCCATCACCGGCATCAACATGTCCATCAGCACCATGTCAAATGGCTCATGCTGGAGGATGTCCAATGCCTCTTGGCCGTTGCCCGCTTGCACCAACACCGCGTTGGGCCAATGCGACTTGACCACCTGACACGCCAGCAAGCGGTTGACCGAACTGTCGTCCACCACCAAAAAACGCACCGGGAAGGATTGCAACCGGGTCATGCCCAGTTCGGTCTGCGACACCGAGGCCGGCACGCTCGCCACCACCAACGGCAAGCGCACCCAAAAACGGGACCCTTGCCCTGGCGTGCTGTGGACACCGATCTCACCGCCCAACAATTGCACCAATTGGCGACTGATGGACAAGCCCAAACCATTGCCACCGTAGACGCTGGCCGTGGCCACGCTGGCTTGCTCAAAAGGTTCGAAGATGTGTGGCAGCCGCTCTGGCGCAATGCCAATGCCCGTGTCGCTGACCCTGAACCACAGTTGGTCTGCGTCGCGTGAGACTTGCAACACCACCGAGCCTTGGTGCGTGAATTTGATGGCGTTGCCCAGCAGGTTCACCAGCACTTGCATCAAACGGTGCCGATCGCTGACCACCCAATGTGGCAAGTCGTCAGCGGCTTGCAAGGTGTATTCCAAGGGCATGCTGTTGACACGCTGCAAAAACAGGTTGAATGCGGCGCGCACCGTGCCCATCAATTCAAACGGTGCGGGTTGCACTTTCAATTGCCCGCGTTGCAACAAGGAGAAGTCGAGCACATCGTTGATCACGGTCAGCAAATGGTCGCTGGACTGTTTCACCAAATCCGCCAGTTCAAGCGCGCGCGGCAATTGCCGCACGTCTTGGCGCAGCAAATCGCTGAACCCGATGATGGCGTTCATGGGTGTGCGCAATTCGTGGCTGAGCAAAGCGATGAAGTTGTCTTTGATGGTTTGCGCGCGCAACAGCCGCGAGCGTGTTTGCAGCAAATTGGCTTGGCGCTTTTCGCTGACATGGCGCACACGCAAGTACAAGCGTTGGTAAATCAAGGGCAGCGCCAACAAAAACACGCTGATGGCGACATCGCTCCAGGCATTCATGTGCAGCAATTGCGGTGTGGCGACATACACCGGCGGTGACCAACCCAACCACGTGCCCAGCGCCATGCCTGACAAACCCAACACGCAAATGCAAAGCCAGAACACGCCTTGCGCCCAACCCAGCAAAAACAAAGGCACCATTGGCAGAACCACCACCCATTTGAGGACGTTGGCAAAAATGCCGCCGCTCCACACGGCTTCGCGCAGCAAATGGAACAAACCATAGGCCAGTCCGATGTGAATCACCCAGCGCAAGGGCAAGCCCAAGTTGTACAACCACATCAAGGACAAAATCACCACGCTCAAAATAGCGGCTTGCAACTGCACTTGCGGGTCGGGCGACAAGCTGCCCAACACATAACTCATCAGCGCCAAAAACAAGGTGAACAACACGTAAAACTGCGATTGCGGCGTCAACCATTGGGCGGGCAGGCGCTGTTTGAACCGCGCCAGCAGCAAACGCCAAGCGCGTGAATCAGGCATCGGTGGCCCCTTGACGCATGAGTTGCGCTTGCACACCGCGCTGCAGTTGATCGCGGCCCAAGGGTTTGAGCAGCACATCGTTCATGCCGGCTTGCAAACACGCGGCATGGTCTTGCGGGTGGCTGCTGGCGGTCAACCCGATCACGGCCAAGCCACTCAGCGGTGCAGCAGACTGTCGGATCGCGCGGGTGGTTTGCAAGCCATCCATGTTTGGCATGACCAAATCCATCAACACCACATCCGCCGTGTGCGTTTGCAGCCATTGCAAACACGCCTCGCCGCTGGTGACACTGTGCAGCCGTGCCGTTGGCCAAAGTTGCTGGCACATCAGTTCAGCCACTTTCAAGTTGACCGGGTTGTCATCCACCAACAACAGGGAAAAGTGCGGGTCAGCCGTGGCCTGCGCACCGGTCAGGCCCATGGGTGCCGGTGCGTCACAGGCACGCAAGGGAATGCGAAACCAAAACCGCGAGCCGACGTTGGCTTGGCTGTGCAAACCGATGTCGCCGTCAAACAATTGCACCAAGCCTTTGCAAATCGCCAACCCCAAGCCCGTGCCGCCAAACCGGGTGTGGGTTTGCAAATCGGCATGTTCAAACCGGTTGAAGATGAAGGTTTGCTGTGCATCGGGGATGCCCACGCCCGTGTCTTGCACTTCAAACAGCATGTGTTCGCCGTCTTTGCGAATCGCCAAATTGACCACACCACCGGGCGTGAACTTGAACGCGTTGTCAAGCAAATGGCACAGCACTTCCTTCAAGCGCTTGGTGTCGGTCATCACCCATTCGGGCAACGCCGGATCGAGTTGTGCGTGAAACTGCACCGGGTCATGGGTTTGGCGGGCATAGGTTTGCGTGCATTCAGCAAACGCATCGGCCAAGCGGGTTGGTGCCGGTTGAAGTTGCAAGCGTCCCGCTTGGATTTGGGTGAAATCCAAAATTTGGTTGACCAATTTCAACAAATGTTCGGTGGATTCACGCACCAAGTCCACGGTTTGCAGCGAATGGCCTGCGGTTTGCAACTCGGCGCGTATGACATCGTTGAAACCAAGAATGGCGTTCATCGGTGTGCGCAATTCGTGGCTGACCGAGGCCAGAAACTGGTCTTTGTACGTCTCGGCTTGCAACAAGGCGGCGCGGTTGGCGCTGAGTTCCTTGTTGCGGCGCGTGATTTCGTTCAACTGGTGGTTGTAGATGCGTTGGTAAACCAACAGCCCGCCAAGCAAACTGATGGCCGTGAACACATGGTTGCCGAGCGACCACCACACATGGCGCGTGCCGTACACATAGCTCACTGGCAACCAGCCGTGTTCGGTGAGAGGCACCAGCGCCAACAACGTGAGTTGCACCAGCACAATCCAGCGCAAGGACTCGCGCCAACCCAGCAAATAGATGGCGGGCACCGGCAGGATCATCATCCACATCGTGCTGGAAGAAAACAGCCCGCCGGTGACCCAGATGCTGTAGAGCAGCAAGGCATAGGTTTGTGCGATGAGCAAATGCGTGGTGCGCTGCAAGGTCCACTTGAAAAGCACATGCGCCACACCGGTCAAGCAGACGCTGGCCAATGCCAGCCACAACGCATTTTCAAAGGCAAACGGCTGCGACAGCAGCAGGAACAGCACCAGATTGGCCAAGACAATGCCCATGAACAGGGCGAACATCACCGGCTGCTCGAGCAAACTGTCAGCTGGCAACCCGCGGTATCGGTCCAGCAGCCGGTGAATCTGAGCCAGCATGGCTGTGGAGAATTACGTTGCGGCCAAGGCTTGTTCGATGTCAGCGACCAGCGAGGCAGGCTTGTCCACCGAGCCGTAGCGTTTGACACTCACGCCATCGCGTGCAACCAAAAACTTGGTGAAGTTCCATTTGATGCCCTCGCTGCCCAGCACGCCAGGCGCTTGCGCCTTGAGCCATTGAAACAGCGGGTGGGCCGTGTCGCCGTTGACATGGATTTTTTCCATCATGCCAAAAGTCACGCCGTAGTTCTTTTGGCAAAACGCGCCGATCTCGGTGTGATTGCCGGGGTCTTGTGCCCCAAATTGGTTGCAAGGGAAACCCAACACCACCAGTCCCCGTTCGGCATAGGCGTCATGCAATTGCTGCAAGCCGCCGAATTGCGGTGTGAAGCCGCAGGCGCTGGCGGTGTTGACGATCAACAGCACCTTGCCTCGGCAATCGGCGAGGCGCATGGGTGTGCCGTCAATGCGGACGGCTTCAAAATCGCAGACAGTGGCGACGTTCATGGGGGCTCCTTGGGTTGATGCTGGATTGTCGCCAAGACCGCGGCAAACACAATCAGCAAACCCCCGATCAGCTTTCGGGTACTCAGTTCTGACACCCCCAAGGCCACCGAAGATGCGGTGGCGAACAATATTTCCGACAACATGACCAATGACGTGGTGTTGGCACTCAAGCGCGCCGCACCGTATTGCAAACTCAGATTGGAAAACAGCAAGCACAGGGCCAAGCCCAAGGCATAAGGCCACCAGCCGGTGTCGGCGGGCGGCCAGCCCACATGACCCGTTGGCAGCAACGCCAACGCCGCGCCTGCCGTGATGAACATGCCGCCCCCAAACATGGCGCCCATGCGAACACTCTCGGGCAAATCGGCCAACTTGCGCAACATGGCGTTGTTCAGCGCAAAACTGGCACCGCCGAGCAAGGCCAAATAATCGGCGGCGCTGCTCGGCACCGGCCACGGCGTGTCAGGCGTTTTGAGCACCAGCGCCACGCCCACCAATGCCAGCAGCAAACGCAGCATCGACCTGCGCGTGGGACGTTCGCCCAACAACCACCATGCAAACAACACCGACCAAGCCGGCATGGTGTAGAACAACAGCACCACCCGCACCACATCGCCCATGGTGACGGCCCAGTTAAAGCCCAAATTGGTCAGGCCTGAACCGATGAACAGCCACCAGAGCTGCGGGTGTGAACGAAGATGGCGAAACCACTGCGGCTGCCATGCGCTGATGATGACGAATGACAAGCCGTACATCAGTGCAGTGGCCCACAGCGGGTGCAAGCCGCGAGCCGACATCTCGCGAAACGGCCACCAGCTCAGTCCAAACACCAAGGCGTTGGCGAGCAAGCCCAGCACCGGGCCCCAGACAGTCAGCGGCATGGGTCAGTGCCCAGGGTCCTGACGGGCAATGTCCATCAGGCGTTGCACGTCGGCGCTGTGGTGACGGCAGTTGTGCGCGTGCCAGCGTTGAATCAACCACATGTTGCCCGCCACAAACAAGCCGAAACAAACGATGGCGGCGAATGCACTCATGCCCAGGCCGGTGGCCAACGCGTACAAACCACCGAGCGCCAAAATGCAGGCCTGTTCATTGAAATTTTGCACGGCGATAGAGCGGCCTGCGCCCATCAGGTTGTGGCCACGGTGCTGCAACAACGCGTTCATGGGCACCACCAAAAACCCGCCCAAGCCACCCAGCAAAATGAAAAACGGAGCGGCCAACCAGACGTTGTTGATGAAGTTCATCACCAACATCAGCAGGCCCATGGCAATGCCCAAGCCCATCAACCGTGGCGCATCGACCAGCTTCATGCGCACAGAGGCGATCACCGCGCCCACCGCCGTGCCGATGGCCACCACCCCGACCAGCGAAGACGCTTGCGTGGTGGAGTAGCCCAACGCCACCGAACTCCAGGCCAGCACGATGTAGCGCAGGTTGCCACTGGCCCCCCAAAACAAGGTGGTGGTGGCCAGCGAAATCTGACCAAGCTTGTCACGCCACAACAGCATGTTGCAACGCCAGAAATCCGGGACCAATGCCAACAAATTGCGCAACAAGCTTTGTGATGTCTCGCTGCGCAAGGGCACCATCGCCACACCAGTTTGAGGAATGCGTGTGTTGAACCAAGCGGCCAAACCGTAGAGCAACACGATCATGCTGATGGCGGCTTCAGGCGGTGTGTCTATGCCGGTGTCAATCAGCGGCAGGTCCCAACCGAGCAGGAACGAGGCGACCACCGGACCGACCAACTGGCCACCGATCAATACGCCCAAAATGATGGAGCCGATGGTGAGGCCTTCGATCCAGCCATTGGCCTTGACCAACAACGATGGCGGCAACAACTCGGTGAGGATGCCGTATTTCGCGGGCGAGTACGCGGCCGCACCCAAACCCACGATCGCATAAGACAACAGCGGATGCGAACCGAACAGCATCATGAGGCAACCCAACACCTTGATGCCGTTGCTGATGAACATGACCTCGCCTTTGGGCCGCGAGTCGGCAAACGCGCCGACAAACGGCGCGAGCACCACATAAAACAAGGCAAACATCGGGACCAATGCCGCACGTTGCCATTCAGCGCCGCCGCCAGCTTTGATCATTTCAACCGCTGCCACAAACAACGCGTTGTCAGCCAGTGAGCTGAAAAATTGCGCCGCCATGATGGTGTAAAAACCGCGTTTCATAAATGGTGTGGCCTGGTGAGTGTGCGGCGTTAAAGAGTCAGGTATTCGTTAATTGTCAAGAGACAGGCCTCAGAGCGCGTCGGTTATATCACGCCATATGCATGCCTTCGGCCCCTGCGACAATCCACCCATGCCGCGCCCGATTCATGCTGTCATCCATGCCCAAGCCTTGCGCCACAACCTTGCTCGGTTGCGCCAAGCCAGTGGTGACGCGCGGGTATGGGCGGTGGTCAAAGCCAACGCCTATGGCCATGGCTTGGCCAGGGCATACGAGTCCCTGCGCGGCGCCGATGGGTTTGCCCTGTTGGATGTGAACGAAGCGCAAACCTTGCGCGATGTGGGCTGGCGCGGTCCATTGCTGTTGCTCGAAGGCGTGTTCGAGCAACGCGATCTGGAACTCTGCTCGCGTTTGGACCTGTGGCATGTGGTGCACCACGAAGGCCAAATTGACATGCTCAGCCGCCATAAAACGCAAGTGCCGCAACGTGTCTTTTTGAAAATGAACAGCGGCATGAACCGGCTGGGGTTTGCACCGCAGGCTTTCAAATCGGCGTGGACCCGATTGAACGCCTTGCCGCAGGTGGATGAAATTTCTTTGATGACGCATTTCGCACATGCCGATGGCGAGCCAGGTGTGGCCGCGCAGTTGGAGGTGTTCGCGCAGCACAGCAGCGACTTGCCCGGTGAGCGCAGCCTGGCCAACAGCGCGGCCTTGTTGCGTCACAGCCCGTCAGACGCCGTGACCGCCGACTGGGTGCGCCCCGGTATCGCCTTGTATGGCAGTTCACCCGACCATGGCGTGCATGACGCGGCGCATTGGCAGCTGCAACCGGCCATGAGTTTGCGCAGCCGGTTGATTTCTGTGCAGTCGCTCGCCGCAGGAGACAGCGTGGGTTACGGCGGCGCGTTTGTGGCCGACCGCGACATGCGAGTGGGCGTGGTGGCTTGCGGTTATGCCGATGGCTACCCGCGCCATGCGCCCACCGGCACACCGGTGTTGGTGAATGGTGTGCGCACTCGCACGCTGGGCCGAGTCAGTATGGATATGTTGTGTGTCGATTTGTCTGAGTTGCCTTCGGTGGCGATAGGCGACGAAGTGACCTTGTGGGGCAGCGCTTCCACGGGTCAGGTGTTGTGTATCGACGAGGTGGCGGCGGCGGCAGGCACCGTAGGTTACGAATTGATGTGCGCGCTCGCGCATCGGGTGCCGGTCAGTGTGGTGACGGCAGAAAATTAATCCACCAACGCCTGTGCCACCAATGCTTTGAGCATGCGGCGGTAATGTGCCCTGAGTGGGCTGGGCGCTTGGGTCATGTAGACCGCGCAAATTTGGTCTTTGGGATCGGCCCAAAAATACGTGCCGCCGTAGCCTGCCCACATGAATTCACCGGCGTTGCCATGGACACCGGCAATGCCATCGGCTTGGCGCACCAAAAAGCCCAACCCGAAGGTGTAGCCGGGCGCACCCAACAGCAGTTGTCCGGGACTCACGGGCGTGGCGATGGTCTGACCCAAGTGGTCGGCGGTCATCAATTGCACCGTAGAGCGCGACAGAATGCGCGCGCCGTCCAACTGACCGCCATTCAACAGGGCTTGGCAAAAACGCAAGTAGTCGGGGGCGGTGCTGACACCGCCTGCGCCACCCGAGTCATTGCCCGGTGGTTGGCTGACATCGATCAATTTGTTGGGCAAGTTGGTCAACGGATCGATCGCAAACGGCTCGGCCAAGCGCGCTTTCTTGGCAGCGGGTACGTCAAACGCGGTGTCGTTCATCTTGAGGGGTTTGAACAACCGCTCTTGCATGACATCGTTCAAGCGTTGTCCTGTGACGGCTTCGATGATGCGGCCTTGCACATCGACCGACAAGCTGTATTCCCAGACGGTGCCCGGTTGTTGGGCCAAGGGCGCTTTGCCCAAGCGTTCGGCCATGTCTGCGCCGCTCAGGTGGCGCGCATCAAAGTCGCGTGCCGTGCTGTAGATGCCGGCCTCGGTGTAAGCCTGTTTGACCAAGGTGTTTTTGGTCAGTTCACCATACGCCAAGCCCGAGGTGTGCCGAAGCAAGTCTTGCAGGGTCGGTTCTTTGTGGGCGGGCACCAGTTTGAAGCTCACGCCGTTGTAGAGCGGGTCGTGCGTGGCCACGCTGACCATGGGTTGTTTGAACGAAGGCAGGTATTTCGAGACAGGGTCTGTCAATTGCACTTTGCCGTCTTCGACCAGCATCATCAAGGCCACCGACACCATGGGCTTGGTCATCGAGTAGATGCGAAACACCGAATCGGTTTGTGCGGGGGCGTTGGTGTCATTGTTCAAGCCACCGAAGGCTTTGCTGTAAACCAACTTGCCTTTGCGCGCCACCATCACCACGGCGCCAGGCAAGCGTTTTTGCTCGATCTCTGTTTGCATGGCCGCGCTGATTTTTTCCAAGCGTTGCGTTGACATGCCCACCGACTCGGGGCTGGCCACAGGCAGTGCCTGCGACCAAGACAGGCCACTGTGCAGTAACGTCGCACCAACCAACAGCGACAAGCAGCGCCATGG
>Ga0192647_100847_pt1 | contig 20949 bp, 15 predicted proteins | sample LauGreFa1BDMLBSN_2_FD_133046 | JGI IMG/M metagenome (GOLD analysis project Ga0192647, IMG submission 133046) | Freshwater lake microbial communities from Lake Michigan, USA - Fa13.BD.MLB.SN - reassembly | ecosystem: Environmental > Aquatic > Freshwater > Lake | place: Lake Michigan, USA...
ATTATTGGCAATGGGTATGCGATTGCACCGATGAAAACAAAATCCTAACCTATCGCAATGAAATACCGCAAGGCATCGTGGACATCTTCGAAAAGCATGGCTTCATCTGGGGTGGCAAATGGTATCACTTCGATACCATGCATTTTGAATATAGACCGGAATTGGTGTGGGGGTAATAGCTCCATCGGAGCGACATCGTAGTAAAAAATGATGAATGAAATGGATAAACCGAAAAATGATGAATGATTTTAGAGATAAAGGGGTGATCATCTTCCATATATCATTTATAAGTAACCATTTTACATTTCATTCTGCTTTCTACATTTCATTCTTCAATTATTCGGTTCTTCAATTATTCCATTCTTACATTTCATTCTCAATTATTCACTTTTTAATTTTCTACATTTCAAGAGTCTCACCGCGCGCTTGTTTTGGGCGTTGAGGAGAACACGGCCACCCGTCATCCGAAGGGAATGATTCCGCAGCCCCCATAGTGGCGATAGGTGTTTGATATTATGGCAGAGGCGGATAATTGATTTGCCCCCAGTCTTTTGTATTATTCTTTATCATCACATTAACAACCCTCAACAAGAATCCATACATAAAGGTGTTACATACTTTCATTTGTTCTCTATTCATGCTACTTTCAAAAGTTGCAGCACCATGTATTACTTGATTTCTTAAAACATACACTCTTTGCAGAATTGAATTGCAATGGTTAAGTATATTTTTTTGATCTCTGTCAATGTGCATTTGTACGTTACTTGTTTCATATTCTTCCATCCACCCTTCTTCTTGAATATGAATTGAAATCCAAAAATTTCTGAATAGATATTGATTATTCATCAATCCATCAATGAGTCCAACTTGTTCATCGAATACATATGAAGAAATAAGATTGGCATTATCTTCATCCAGTAATTCTTGCATGAATCTCCAAATGCGAGCATATTCCGTTTCTCCCATTTTTTCAGGTGGAATAGAATAGCAAGAATTGAATCCAATCCAACCGGATAGAAATGATAAATCATCATTTACATTCTCTTCACAAGCATAAAGCCAAGAGATAGCTCTATGCATGCGAATGGCATTGTCGGAGAAATTATCTTTCCCGAATACTCTCAATTTAGCACTATACAACTCTTTTGCATTACAGTACATTTTATATCCAAAAGACAGTTCATCATTATTTTGAAAAGATAGTAATTATCATTTGAGTAATTCAGCATTAATTAACTTCTCTAGCTCATTCCATTTCATATATCCTCTTGCCAACTCTCTGACAACCCCATCAATACTGATGAGTACGGCAGGGTATGAATCTACTCCCAATGCCCCTGCTTCCTGAAAATCCTGCATTGCCAATTGCTTAAATGTATTTTCATTTAATTCATTTATAAATATTTTTTCATCGAGTCCCATTTTTTTCGCCAATCGGGCATAATCGGTAGGAATAGCTGTTTTAAGACCAGAGATATAGATGTCTTTGTGTAACTCTGACATGAAGTCAAAGATGCGTTCAGGTTTTTCTGCTTTGCAGATTTGAACTGCAATCGATGGCTCCATTGAGCTTAGGATCTGAGTTCCTTCCGTGAGAATTGTATCCAAGAAGAGTGTACTAAATTCCGCACCGGTTCTTTCAGTCACTCGTGCAGTTGCTCCCTTGAGAAATTCAGCAATCTTACCGATCGGTCCAATTTGATCTCCAATGATCATCCCGCCGGTGATAACCTTGAAATCGGCTTTGTCTTTATATGTATCATATGCTTGTTTGATAACTGGTGAGAAGCCATAGCACCAACCACAAAGTGGATCAAACACATAGATAATTTCCGGTCTTTCTTGCGCAGACATCATGTGTGTTCCCAAATGTATAAGACATGCAATGAGGTATTTCATAATGTATCCTTTTATCATTTAAAGTTCAAAATTGGCTAAATTGGAGATATGGACAAACAAACATATAAACAAAAGATTCAGTTGTTTTTTAAACATCCTGAAACTCGATTCATACTCCCATCGACATTACTCTATGTGGGAATAATGATATTTGTTGGTTCCCTCATCATGTTTGGCTTCGGGGTTGCACCGGTATTATTCAAAGTCATGCCCACAAAAGATTTGGCCGGCATGGCAAATCAAGCAATTCTCTCAAGAATAGTCATATTGCAAGGTATTGCTCTGTTGATCATGGCTGGTTCATTGATTCTTCTGAGGAATTGGTCAGGGGTGATAGTTCGTAAGTCAATGTGGTTCACAATAGGCTGTATTTCCATCTTATATATCCTCTATGGAATAGCCATTCAGCAATCCATGCTCTCACTAAACAGCAGTATAGGATCATTCGACAATCCCTTGGAATCAGGAAAACAAGCACTTGTTCAATTCAGACAATTACATAAATTATATTCGTTCCTATCGTCATTCGCAGCATTACTTTCAATTGCATTGATGATACTTCACATGTATATCAATCGCATCACAAGTAAGAGTCCCACCCAACCCTAAGGGCATCCACTAAGAAAGTAATAAATGGAAGAATGGAGAAATGAATCATTAAGATATTCTTCATTTCATTCTTCCATTTTTCGGTTCTTACATTCTTCAATTTTTCCATTTCATTCTCCATTATATACTCTTCATTTACCACTCTTCTGAAGATTCCACCTCGGCTTCGCTCGGTGTACAATTGGCTTCGCTCGGTGAAATAAAAAAAGGATTGACCATAAAGCCAATCCTTTCTCATAAATCTCTAAACGCTCTAATTATGAAGCAGCGTTTTTCGCTATCAAGTTCAATGCACTGCCTGCCTTGAACCAACCGATTTGTTGTTCATTCATGCTTTGTTTTACTGTGATTGTATCACTTGTGCCATCAGCATGTGTGATTGTCATTTCAAGATTCTTTCCGGGTGACAATTGCTCAATATCGATTGCAATCATATCATCTTCACGGAATACATCATAATCAGCAGGATTGATAAATGTAAGTGGCAACATGCCCTGCTTCTTCAAATTAGTTTCATGAATGCGGGCAAATGACTTCACAAGAATGATCTTTCCACCAAGGAAGCGTGGCTCCATTGCTGCATGCTCGCGTGATGAACCTTCGCCATAATTTTCTTCACCAACAACAACCCAATATGCACCGCGCGCTTTATAATCGCGTGCTACTTTAGGCACTTCGTCATATTCGCCGGTGAACATATTCTTGATTGTATTCGCTTTATCATTCACATAATTGATGGCACCAATCAACATATTATTGGAAATATTGTCGAGATGACCACGGAAGCGAAGCCAAGGACCAGCCATACTGATATGATCTGTCGTACATTTGCCCTTCACTTTGATAAGCAAAGGCATATGTAAATAATCTTGGGCTTTCGGGGCTTTGAATGGTGAAAGCGCCTGCAATCTTTGTGATTCGGATGCAATTGATACATTCAATGAAGATCCATCTTCAGCAGGAGCTACAAAACCATGCTCATCAGGTACAAAGCCACCTGCTGGCAATTCTTTACCAACCGGCGGATTGAGAATGATTCCATTGACAGGCTCTTTCGTGAAGTCAACAGTCAAATCTCCCGTCAAAGCAAATCCAATAACTGTCTCAGGAGATGCCACGAAAGCATGTGTATCGGGATTACCATCATTTCTGGCTGTGAAATTTCTATTGAATGAAGTGATGATTGAATTCTTATCACCTTTGTTCACATCATGACGCTTCCATTGTCCGATACAAGGTCCACAAGCATTCGCAAGAACTTTTCCTCCGACTGATTCCATTGCAGTGAGTAAACCATCTCTTTCGATAGTTGCACGCACTTGTTCAGAACCCGGTGTTATCGTGAATTCACTCTTTGTTTTGAGTCCTTGAGATGCTGCATATGCAGAAATCTCAGCCACGCGACTCATGTCTTCATAGCTTGAATTCGTGCATGAACCAATAAGTGCAACTCGTAATTCTGAAGGCCAATTATTTTCTTTCACTGCTTTGGTGAATTCACTGATTGGCATCGCACGATCGGGTGTAAATGGTCCATTCACATGCGGCTCAAGCGCATCCAAATCAATATGAATCACTTGATCATAATAGTGTTCAGGATTCAATGCAACTTCATCATCTGCACGCAAATGCTCAATCACATTTGAAGCCAAATCTGCAATATCAGATCTATCAGTTGAACGCAAATAGCGCATCATGGATTCATCGCATGGGAAGATTGATGTGGTTGCTCCAATCTCAGCACCCATATTACAAATGGTGCCTTTTCCTGTTGCACTAAATGATGCACATCCATCACCGAAATATTCAACAATTGCACCTGTACCACCTTTCACGGTCAAGATACCGGCAAGCTTCAAAATCACATCTTTTGCTGAGGTCCAACCACTCATCTTTCCTGTCAATTTCACACCGATGAGTTTTGGCATTTGCAATTCCCATGGCATGCCTGCCATCACATCAACGGCATCTGCACCACCAACTCCGATTGCAATCATTCCGAGTCCACCAGCATTCGGTGTGTGAGAATCTGTACCGATCATCATGCCACCGGGGAATGCATAATTTTCCAAGACAACTTGATGAATGATTCCCGCACCCGGCTTCCAAAAACCAATACCGTATTTCTGCGATACAGATCCAAGGAAAGCAAATACTTCATCATTTTCAATCAATGATTGCTTCAAGTCATTGTCCGCACCATGCTCTGCACGAATCAAATGATCGCAATGCACGGTTGAAGGAACTGCAACTTTAGGAATGCCCGCACTCATGAATTGAAGAAGCGCCATTTGTGCTGTTGCATCCTGCATGGCAACGCGATCAGGATTGAAATCCACATATGATGCGCCGCGCTGATAAGGAGCTGAAGGCATCTCGGACATATGTGCATAGAGAATCTTCTCAGCAAGAGTCAAAGGTCTACCAAGAAGCGTTCTTGCCTGCTGTACTTTCCCGGGAAGTGCGGCATATACCTTCCGGATCATATCAAGATCGAATGCCATAATATCTAATACCAATTGGTGAAAAAATTCAAAATCACACCTCGGCACACCTCGGCACACCTCGGTTTCGCTCGGTGTAAAGGCTCCGGCGGGGCGAATCGCACCCCGGCCTAAAGGCCACCCCTCGTCCGAGGGGAATGACAAGCCCCGTAGGGGCGACATCACAATAACAAACATCGTCGGAGATCGCACCCCGGCCTGAAGGCCACCCCTCATCCGAGGGGAATGACATCATTTCGAAAGTGCAATGGTCACTTTATTCGCAGCATCTTCGAGTGTTGTTGCCACGAGGAATTCCATTCCGGAATTCTTCAAAATTTCGCCTGCTTCGATTGCATTTGTCCCTTCGAGACGAACAATCACAGGTGTGGAAACAGAGACTTGTTTGAGTGCTTGAACAATACCATTTGCAACACGATCACAACGAACAATGCCACCAAAAATATTGATGAGCACGCATTCCACTGCAGGATCATTTGTCATGATGCGGAAAGCATTCGCAATACGCTCAACATTTGCTCCACCTCCAACATCCAAGAAATTGGCCGGCGCTCCGCCTGCAAGTTGAATAATGTCCATCGTGGCCATTGCCAAGCCTGCACCATTCACCATGCAACCAACATTTCCATCAAGTTTGATATAATTCAAATTGAATTTTGATGCTTCCACTTCAAGTGGATCTTCCTCTGATTCATCACGCAATTCCACGAAATCAGGATGACGATACAATGCATTGTCATCAAAATTCACTTTGGCATCGAGTGCTATAAATTCACCATCTTCAGTCGCAACAAGTGGATTCACCTCAAGCATGCTGCAATCCATGTCTTCATAAGCATGATATAGCTTTTCAATGAATGTGAGGAAACTCTTATATGCCTGACCACTCAATCCCAAACCGAATGCCATACGGCGTGCTTGGAATTGTTGGAATCCGATTGATGGATCAACGAATTCTTTCAAGATTTTTTCAGGTGTATGCTCGGCAACTTCTTCGATATCCATACCGCCTTCGGTAGAAACCATGATAATATTGCGTGCGGTATCACGATCAAGAAGAATACTGCAATAATATTCATGAGCAATCTTGCAACCTTCTTCGATGAACATGCGGCGAACAACTTTGCCGGCTTCACCGGTTTGAATTGTCACGAGCGTATTATCAAAAGTTGCTTCAGCATATTGCTTTGCCTTTTCAGCAATATCACCATCATAAATCACGGTGACGCCACGAACCGGCTTACCATATAATTCCAAAGGCTGCTTGGTTTGTGTGTCATGCATGACACCTTTGCCTCTTCCTCCGGCATGAATCTGTGATTTGAGAACAATCACATTAATTCCATTGTCAACAAATTCGCTCTTGGCTACTGAGCCGGCTTCATCTGCTGAAAAAACCGCTTTCCCTTTGAGCACAGGGACATTATAGCGACGCAAAATTTCTTTGGCTTGATACTCGTGGATATTCATGGTGGTTGACCAAGTATTGAAAATTGTTTTCGCGATTCTTTGCTGAACCGCTAAATTGTTGGATATTCAAGTTAAAACAGATTCAAAACTACCAAATCGGCATGGGATAGCCAAAACCATGCGAATACCATGAAACTAGGATCAATCTATCTATCCCTCATAGCCGTGATTTTGCTCTATCTGAGCATCAAACCCATGATGGAATCCACTGAAATCGGAAGCGAAGGTAATCCCATTCGCATTTTGCTCACTCCCTCAGTTGATGCTCAGAAATTGAGTAATAGCGCCGATAGTCTTGTGGCATATCTAGAAGCAAAAACGGGATACCATTTCGTGGCTACATTTCCAACGAGTTTCATTGCAGTAGTGGAATCTTTTGGAAGTGGGAAAGCTGACATTGCCGCAATGAATACATTCAGTTATATTCTCGCACATCAAAAATATGGCGTCAAAGCCGCATTGAAAGTCATTCGCAGAGATGGAGAAACCACCTATCGCGGACAATTCATAGCAAAAGCAAATAGCGGAATCAATTCCATCGATGATCTTCGAGGGAAAAAAGTCGCATTTGTCGATGCAGCATCTACCTCAGGATATATTCTCCCCAAAGCCCTTCTCGACAAAAAAGGCATCAAACCCGCCGAAGAAGTCTTTGCGATGAGACATGATAATGTGGTGACAATGGTCTATCAAGATCAAGTTGAAGCGGGCGCAACGTATTATTCTCCACCGGATAAAAAGACAGGCGAAATCCTTGATGCAAGAGCTCGCGTAAGCAAACAGTATCCTGACATTTTTTCAGCGGTCAAAATCATAGGATTCACGGAGAGCATACCGAATGATCCATTTGTGTTTCGTGCAGATTTTCCGGATGACATGAAAAAAGAATTGATTCAAGCATTGCTTGACTTTCAATCCACACCAGCAGGAAAAGAAACATTGTATGCCACATATAGCGTGGAAGGATTGGCACCGACTACAGACAAAGATTATGATGTATTGCGCAAGATGATCGCAACATTCGGTGGAGATCTCGAAAAAGCATTAAAGAAAAAGTAATCAGCGTAAAATCATTAATGTGCCTGCTTGAATACTCCCCTGTTCAATTCCCCGCATGAGATATAATCCGGCGGAAAGTCCTGAAATGGAAATGAACCCATTCTCCACTCGACTCACCCATACACCTTCCATGGTATATACATCAAATTGTTGCAAACCTGAAATCACTCTGGCCAGCCCATCAGCACTTGCATGCACGGGATTCGGTGCTACTTCTATCTTCCCTTCGCTTTGAACTTTCTCATTAATCACTGCAATCGCATCCAAATCAAAACCACATGTTGGAAATGGTGTAGGCCAAGGATCATTGATGATGTTTCCATATGAATCATAAGAAGCAAAGCGCGGATCAATAGAACCAATCACATCAATCACACGAATATGCGTTATAGATTGGATATCAATTCCAGCACTATCTTTCAATTCAGACAAATCAAATGGAGTACCATATCCACCTCGATATTTTCCGGCGAGATTATTGAGCTTACGTACATCCGGAATACGATCGAATGGTCCGATTTGCTTTGCAGAAGATGTCAGTGAAGATGCAGGAAAACGCACAAAATGCATACCATCACTACTCACTTCAACAAAAGCAAGTTCCAAAAAGTAGTCTTCGAAGGAATTTTCAAATACGGCGAAATCAGGTCCCGGACCATCTGTAATCGGTTGCGCAAACATCATTGTTGCCACACCACCATCCCCCAAACTGATGACTTTTTGATCCGCAAAACCGATCGCATTATTCACATCATCAATGCCAACCTTTTCTCCATTTTGATTTGCAATGGAAAGAAGTCCTGGCATTACTTGACATGAAACACCCCATTTCAAACCCAATTGATCGGCTGGAATTGCATCACTGCCCGGCATACCCACTCTGTCTGGAAATTGTGCATATATGCTTGTCATACTAAAAAGCATAACAAGCATCTTCAGCATGCTTTTCATATCTGCTCTGTTTTGGCAATCGCAATATTCAATGTCTTGCCTGCCAATGCAAAACCACCGAATAATATACCAGAATACATCAAATCACCAACAAAACTGCCTTGCAAGAATGGCAAACCTGCGGTATAACTCATCATCAATCCCTCAAAAGATTGTGGATACATAGGATTTCCAATCCAAGCACCAAAATTCGTGATGATAAAGAATAGAGAAGTCGCAAGAATGCTGCTCGATGCAATGCGTGCTATTGATACCGTATTCAAAAGAATATAGCCCATCATGATAATCAATGCATAACTACCATAAACCCAAGCAGAACCCGCATAAAACCAAGTAAATCCATCGAATAATTCAGCATAGATCACATTGTTGATGAAGAGATCGCTGAACCAAGTGGCTAGGAATGGAATCAATAAAGCCATCCATTTTCGAGAAAAATACGCAGAACCCAATAAGCCCATAGCGGCAATTGGTGACATATTATATGGATGTGGAATGATTCTGCCGAATGCGGCAATAAGAATGAGAGCAGAAAGAAGAATGAGTTTGCTATTCATCTGTGACTTCATGGTATCAACACCTTAGTATAAATGGAAAGTGTGGCCATGGTCATATACTGAACCGCAGATGCCCGCACCTTCTCGTGAGTGCTATGCATTGACTCTCAAGGGAAGTATCCGGCTGATCCGATTGGATTCACGGTTGCACGACAGCTCAGGATTTACACCTGATTCCTTCTTGTCAATTACTGACAAAACTTGAGGCCTATGTCAAATCAATGATACAAATCTAATGAGTTTTTCTTACCAACAAAGTATTTCCCTGATTAACTCATGCAAGATTCTGCAATTCAGACACTAAATCCCTATCTGGACCAATTTGCATCTTCTTACGAATACTAAAACGATGATTTTCAACAGTCCTAACCTGAATTGCAAAAAGTTCTGCAATCTCCTTGGTGGTCATGCCGGACTTGAGAAGAGATGCAATGCGAATCTCCTGATGTGAAAGAGTGGGGAATTTCTTGCACAATGCCTCCATGAACGGTTCATTGTACATCCGCAATTGCGAGTGAAACAATTCCCAATCCCGCTTCTTCGGTCCTTCCACCTGCAATGAACGCAATATCTCCTTCAACATGAGCTTAAGATCAGCCCTGTCAATTTCCTTCTTCAATCCTGACAATGCTCTATGCGCATTTCCCAAGACATCCTTTATTTGAATGAGCTCAAGTGTCTTGCTCATCAATTCAGACTGCATGGATGAAAATTTTGTATCTGACTCGCGTTGCCTATTTCCGCGATGCATCTTTCCTCTTTTCTCAGTTCCCGATGACTGATTATTCCGCTTTGACATATAACCTCAATTGCTGTTGTATTCCCTTTTGGAGCAGCATTCATCAACATCTCCAAAGTATGAGCAAATTTATGAGGTCATTCTCCGTAGTCATTACTTAATTAGTACGGACTTTTTTTAAGTTTATTTCCCAAAAACAACAAAACTGCACTGCTAATCTAGCATTACAATCAAATCTGAAATTTTCGATTCATGTGAGGGGTTTTTGAAGGGAGATATTAGCGAAGAATCAGTATCGGTAGAACTTCAGAATCGATTATTAATGAATAATATCCTTGAGGTAAATGCTCGACTGATATCGAATGCTGATATGATTCTGCCCTTTCTTGATATACCTGTATTCCAAGCATATTAAAGATTGAAATTTGAGGATTTTGATATGGATGAAGGATGCGTAATTCTTTGTCTATCGGATGACCAAGAATCTTGGATGCTTGCCTTTCTTCTTTTGGCAATGCAGTTACTCTGATGAAAGAGAATGGATCGGAAATGCTTGAACAATCCTCTACATTCCACACACGCACGCGATAAAGGCCTGTTGTATCAGGTTTGAACCATTGAGAGCGAGCATTCTGAATTTCTCCCTTTTCAGAATACCACTGATATGCAGTTGCGCTTGATGCAATGAGTGAATCTCCATTCACAGTGATTGTGGGCTTCACTGGAGGGGCATTGAATCGTATCGTAACGGAATCCGATCGTGAAATACAACCATTTCGATCTTCAATATCGGCCCAGAATATCCCGGAACGAGTCAATGTTTTTTTACCCTTGCTTCCATCCGACCAAGTATATTCACGAATATCACTTTCAATCGAAAGAAATACAGTATCACCTTCGCAAGATTCAGGATTTCCAATCACAGTGATTTTCCCTAAAACTGAGGGAAAAACTCTCACAGAATCTCTTTGCAAGAAAGTGCAATTTCCTTGCTTTCTCTCAAGTTGAATGATACCTGATTTCTGCATGCGAATCTTCACAGAATCTGCTGTATTGATTCCAATGATTTCACCATTTATTATAGACCATGTTTGCGTGAAATTCGGAGCGGGGTCGGCATATAAAGTGAGAATATCATTCGCGCAATATTCTCCCAATCCTGATATCTTCATTTTCGGTGCATCAATCATGCGAATGATCATGGTGTCCGACATCATTGCACATCCATTCGCATTTTTACCTTCCACAAATACAGTATCTGTTTTACGAATGGTGATTGTTCTTTTATTCGAACCATCTTTCCAACGATATGTTGCAAGATCTCCCATTGCTTCCAGCACAATACTGTCTCCGGCACATAGAACTGCATTTCCTTTCACAATGCGAAGTGCAGGTTTTACGGGAAGTATTGCAGTGATTTGTACTGTGTCTTTCTTTATGCAACCAGCGCCATCAGTGACTTGTAGGATATAATTGCGTGTTTGAGGATTGGTGATGATAGGATTCGCAATTGTTGTGGAAGATAGTCCGATCCCGGGTGACCATTGATATTGATAAGGAGGAAAGCCACCACTTGCAGTTGGTTTTCCACCAATCGTATCTTGGACATTCATGCAAATTACTTTGTCATTACCGGCATTCACCGTTAATTCAGGATGCATGGAAATATTAACTGTATCTTGTTTGACGCAACCTCGAGCATCGGTTACGGTAACCACATAGATTTGATTCTGCCTGATCACAAATGTTGGATTGGCAATCACCGAAGAACTGAGTCCGACAGTTGGCGACCAAGCATATGTATATGGCATTGTACCTCCAACCGCAGTTGGATTTCCACCCAAAGTTACCAAGGCACCCGAGCATTCAGTTCGATCGGCACCTGCACTGACAATCATTACGGGATTCGGATTCACGGTGTCTCGAACAGTTATGCTGCATCCTCTTTGATCGGCTATTGTAAGTGCATAGATTCTTTGATTCGTAAAATCAATCTGTAATGTTGGATTGAGAGTGAATGCATTACTAAGTCCTGTTGAGGGAGACCATGAATATGTATAAGGAGGTAAGCCACCTGTGGGTGTAATCGTAGGACCCAATACTTGTTGTAAACCTTGACATGCAGTGAATGTTCCACGGCCAATCGCACTCGGGGATTGATTCACCGTGATCATATTTGTCATAGTCGCACTATTCGTTCCACTACCACTTGTCACTGTCAATTTCACGGAATATGTTCCCGGAATGGAATATATATGCAGTGGATTTTGCGTGGTATAATCAGTTGTTCCATTATTATCGATATCCCAAGCATAAGATGTGGGATTATTCTGACTCAAATCAGTGAATTGCACTTGTAGCGGTGAACAACCCAATGTGGGTGTTGCTGAGAATGCTGCAATCGGCGGAGCAAAGAGTTGACAATTGTTCGTGTTCAGTGCAATCATTTCATCAGGACCACATGGTTTTGTGGCTGTTGAAAAAGAAACCACATCACTTCCACCCGCAATATCTGAAACGGGATTTAATGTGCGTTTATCCGTATTGGGTCCTAAAGCATAATGCATCACATAATTTGTATTGATCACATGTCCTAGTTGATGCGCATGACCCAATTCATGCACTACGACTGTTTCGAAATCATATCGATTTCCCGTTGTTGGTCCCGGGCCAAAATTCCAACCAACTCCGGGATTCGGCGAAAAGATCATATCAAATTCATCATTGTAGAATTGATTAGCAGCACATGCTGCGTACCAATTGTAGGTCACTCCCAAAGCTCCTGCGGGCAAACTCGCATTGAATGAAATGACATTGACACCATCTTTCGCAGATTGATTGATGCTCGTGGTATTTGCACTCACGGCAAAATTCACGAATGTATTGCAACGCCAACTTTGCAATGCTCTTTTGGCCGCATCGGTAGGATTGGCTCCGAAGGAAGAATTAAACACGAATGTATGTCCACCATTGCCATTTTGACCATTCAGCCAAATACGATTGAATGAAGTATTGAGCAGTGAATAGTCGATCGTGAGTGTCTGACCCGAAACAGCTGTTGAATTATCGGCTGCTGTCACGCGAATCTGTCCCGTACCTGCCAAAGTAGGTATTTGAACTTGTATCTCAGCATCAGACCATGACACATATTGTGATGATGCGGGCGAGGTCCAAGTTGCTCCGCCATCATTTCCATTTTTGAATTCCACTTTTGCATTGCCTGTTCTGTTCGCACCAAAACCGGAACCCGAGATCGTCAGTATTGAACCTCTGCCCGCATTTGATGTAGTGGGTGAAATGGAAGAAATACTCGCAGCCAATGTCTTTTCAGATTTATCGCTTTTTTGAATAATTGGTATATGTCGATAGGGTATTCCGGTAAGTGCAACGATGCGCTCAATCGCATTAAGCATATTCGGATAGATACGAAATGGCTCATGCGCTTTGCCATCTTCTTGCAATGCAATCATGCTTTGGGGTCCGGCAAAAGGCACATACAAAGCTCCTGATTTCTTCAGGAAGAATATCCCTCTTGAGCCAATGGTTGGATTTAGTGAAGGTCTTACGATCAATGCTCTGTCCTTCAATATGCCGCCTTCGGTGAGCAATTGAATTGTTTCGAATTCTGCGCCTTTCAATGTACCCAATACTCGCAATTGATAGGCCGTATAAATCATATTTTTTTCAGCAAATGCTGAGTCACGCACTATCTCTGCTTCAATGATCAAATCTGATGTTTCCACTCTGTCCGACAATGAAACCGGATAGATCAAACAATTATCTGAAGCCAAAAGATCGGTTGCCAGAAGCAATACTATGAATAGGTAGCGTATCATCATGAGCAAACATAACAAAAGATATTATTGAATCAATGCATCTTGATTAGCAAAGCAGGAAACATGCGTATCTTTGCCATACACTTTTCTAGAATGGTCGAGACATACATGCAAACACAGTTCTCAATCACCGAGTTCATCATAACCAGCATCTTTAATCTCTTCTATCTTGCGGGCTTTATTGTCAAAGACATCCTCTGGCTTCGCGTACTCATCATCATTGGTTTCAATATTGAATTGGTATATCATTTCAGGGACTTACATGCTCCCGAATGGGCGGAAATCGTATGGTGTGGGTTTTATATCCTCGTCAATGGTTATCAATTCACGATGCTCTATCGCGAAAGAAGAAATCTGAAATTTACTGATGAGGAATTGGCATTGCATGCAAAAGTATTCAAAGACATGCCGAAAAGTGCCTTTCGAAAACTATTGAATATCGCGGGTCAAGAGGATTTACCAACAGATTTCGTCATGGTGCATCAGAATACAATGATTGACAAATTGGCATTGATTTCTGATGGACTTGCCAAAATAGAAGTGGATGATACAATCGTAAGTTATGTGAGGAATGGACAATTCGTGGGTGAGATGAGTTTTCTATCGGGTAATCTCACAACAGCAACAGTCACCACGATAGATGAAACGCGATGCCTTCTTTGGGACAAAGAGCAATTGAAGGAATTAATGAAAAAGGACATTGAGGTTGAGACCTCATTGCGGATGGTATTCAATAGTGATTTGCTATCAAAGCTATTGGGTGGAAAAGGAATTCAATCGAAAATATAACGCATGCCTTTTTGGGCATACCCGTAGAATTCACTCACATCATAATTGGCATGAGCATCCCCATAATGCACGAGAAACATTTTCTCTTTCATGTCAGCCGGCAGAGTGCGTAATTCTTCAAGTGATGCATGTACGGGATTGGGAAAGAATGATGCATCGTGAAACATATAATCCGAACGATCCGCATACATGTCCAATAATTCTCTATCGAATTTTGTATCGCCGGAAAAGAAAATGCGACCATCTATATGCAATCCATGTGTGATGAATGCACTCGATGCGCTGGATGCTTGTTCGGGCACATGATTCGTGCCGAAGAGTTCTATGTGAATTCCCTGAAAATCAATCTCCAATTTCAAACGCGGTTCGCGTTCAATCCACTGAGGTCTGATCAATTCAAAGAAATCCGACATTGCAAGTGGTTTACCTTCTGCTGAATATTCATTCTGTTCCATTCCACCACGCAAAGAATAATTCCATAGAATTTCTTCATATTCTTCGGAAATAATCATTGACAATTTCTTCTTGCCGAATTGCGGTATTGCCACATAGCGATTCCACAAAGCAAGTGATTCAATACCACCGATATGATCGCAATGACTATGCGTTGGGAGAATTGCATCAATGTCGGATAATGTCAAACCGGTTGAAGCTGGCAGAGAAAACGGACCCGTTGTTCCAAAATCCACAAGAAGATGAGCATCTCCTTTGATGATCAGGAAATTAGTATTAAACAGCGTCTGAGAAAATGCTCCGCCTACTCCGAGAAAGACAATTTCCAATTCTCCGGAATTGCTGAGACGCAATGGTTTATCTACGGGAATAACCTTCAAGCTTCTGCTTCCTTGCTAAATCATACTGCAAATTGCGAAAAAAATGCATGACATAATACTTGCGGAGGGAAAACCATGCCAATGATTGAAGAATATGTACTTATTTCCTGATCACCATGCACTTTGCAATACCTGATTGATCTTGATTGCCGGATTGTGCCACAATGAGATATACTCCGGAGCCAACCAATTCTCCTTGATCATTTTTTCCATCCCAAATGATTCGACCACTTTGTGTGGTAATGGTTCGAATAGGTATGCCGGAAGGAGTGACGATGGATATACCGCTTTGCTCGCCAAGACCTTCTATCGTGACATGTGAATGAATTCCCGGAATAAATGGCTGAGGGAAACATCTGATATTGGAATAGTCCACTGTTGGTGTGACAATTGTTGTGATACCGCGATATAGTCCTTCATCAGTACCCACATATACCAGGCCTTGTTGTTTGTCAATCGCAATTGTCTTGATTGCAGTGCTTTGAAAGATGGTATTGCGTGCTGTGAATGTTGCAAGAATTTCCGATCCATCATCACTCAAAACAAAGAGTCCATTATCCGTTGCAATCCATTTATTATTCACGGCATCGATTGCGATATCATTGACGACTTGTCCTTTGAGTCCTGCAATGGAAATAATATTGGGCTGTCTGCCAGTCAAAATACTTCCCGGTGAATACATCACATGTAAACCGGTGCCTGTGCCAAACCACATGAAACCGGATGCATCTCTTCGAATTACGCGAATATCGGAGAGTGTAGTGAGAGGACCGCGAATATCATCTGTTTCATCATTTGGCGTATTTTTTTGATTGAAATAGTAAATATTTCCATCGCCTGTATTGGAAGTTGGCGCGCCGAGCCAAACGGTTTTATTATTGTCTATTTCAGCAATGGTGAATTTCTTTCCGGAGATGCTTCCTTGATATGGAATATATGATCCATCGGGATTCTTCTTCACGATCAATGCTCCATCATTGCCTGTGGTGAGGCGTGGAATCCAAACCGATCCATCTCTTTCTTCGGTTACTTTTCCGGATACGGTATAGTCTCCGGCATTGATTGCTAAATTCTTTCGAGCATCATCATCCATCTGCGTGAATTTGACTTCATTGCTTTCAGCCGAACCAATAGCAAAGCCATTTCCGAAGCTTCCGATCCACATTGTACCATTGCTCATGGCTTGCAATGCATTGAAACGAGTATTGCCGAGTGCTTTGGCTCCAAAAACTTCTGCTCTATTGAAATTCTTCCAATCATTTCCGTTGAGGACTCCCACATATCCTTCATCCATATTCACCCAAAGACTGGAGGCATTATCCACCGCAAGAGCCCCATATTTGCTACCGGCCGGAGTATTTGGAAGGATTGCTTGAAAGCTTCCATTATTGAGATGTCCAATTCCTCCTGTATTCTGCATCACTGCGATAGAACCATTTTCCAAATGATGAAATCCATTATTTGTGATTACAGGCAAGCCGGGTAGAATTGTATTTGAAGGATATTGGAAGATGCCATTTGGATTGCCATAATAGATGATGCCATTATATACAGAGATATCTTTCAATTGCGATTTAAATCCTATATCAAGTGATTCAATCCCACCTGAACGGATTCTTTTCAGAGCATCAAATTCAGCATACAGAATTGCATCACCATCTGAAATCATGTCATAGATCGTTTCAGTATTGAGTACTTTCCATGAAGTGACTTCTTGCAATGTTGCATTGATGCTAGCTTTTGCGAGACCTTTCTCTGTTCCCACCCATAATGTGTCTTGAAGAATAGCCAAACTTCCAATGGAAGTACCACTTGGAATTGTACCAATGAATTTGATCCAATCACCGGGAATGGTCCCTTGAAATTTCATGATACCGAAATCACCGGCGCAATAGGTTATGCCTTTATGAAAAGCGAAAGTGCGAATCCGTTTTGAAGCAATACCTTGCGGTTGAGCTGTGAGGATTGCTGTGATGCTTGTCCAGGATTTGTTTTGAATATCAAATATGACAATAGCACCATTTTCGGCACCTGCCCAAATGGTTTGCATGGAAGAATCATAAGCGATTGCCGTGATGGTGGAAGTGAGCAAAGTGGAATCACTCACGCGCCAATATTCATTGGTACCTTTCTTTGTATCATAAGAAAAAATGCCCCCCTTTGTGCCAGCATAGACAATATCTTTTGCACTTGTGATTGCATTCACTGCATACATGGATGACATATTCTGCCATTGATTGACAAGTTGAGCTGATTGTGAAAATGCATTGATAGAACAGAGGACAATGTAGAACAATGCATTTGTATAGAAGGAGTGAATCATAAGGATCAGTGATGATTGTACATAGGGTTCCCCGAAGTCTTTTTTAGCAATATACCATGTGCTTTAAATTCCTCCAAGTGCAAAAAAAAAGCGACCACCGAAGTGGTCGCTTTAAGAGACTTATCAAACTTTGAATACATTCTAGGTTTGATACTCAGGTCTTGGATTAGTCTTGAGCAACTACTCTCCAAGCTCCACTCACATATACGAAGCAACCTACTTCATTAACATTTAAACTTACTGTAGCAGTAATCTGAGTTACAGTCGGAGCAAATACCCAAATGATAGTCCCTTCTTCTGTTGCACCTCCGCCACCAAAGAGTGTTGGATCGAGTGTATTTACACCACCATTATAGATGAATACAGAGCCATTAGCAGGATTGATTGCACCGTTATTTGCTGCTGATACGACATTACTTTGCAATCTTCCGGTGAACTTCACACCACCTGCACTTGCAATAAGACCAGTACCTGCTGTTACTGTTTGAGATGCATTGATAGTACCGCTACCACCTTGCGCTGAAATTGAACCATTAGTTGTTTGAATAGTACCTGTTCCAGAAGCTGTCAAACCAGTGGGAGATGAAATCAAACCTGTAGCAGTAATGACTCCACCTGCAGTTACATTACCTGTTGTTGCAGCGATATTTCCAGCTGATGAAGTAATATTGCCAGCAGCTCCAATCGTTGTACCCGCAGAAATTGAGGAACCTGCACTAACTGAACCAATAGTGGCAGAAATATTTCCTGTGTTAGAACGAATATCATCATCTGCTATGATATCACCTCCACTAGAAGTTATATCATTTCCAACAGTCAAGTCTGTTCCTGCTCCGGATAAGGTTACATCATTATTAAATGTAGTGGCTGTTCCAGCACTGATTGTGAATGTTGTACCGGTTACTGAGAAAGGACCACGAACAATTGTACTAGAAGGACCGGCAGCATTTCCAAGCTCGGTTGCATTTGTTCCGGTTCTATTAATGTAAGAGTCACCCAATACATCGAGTCCACCTGCGGTTGCAACTAGACCTGCTGCTGCTTGAATTGTACCACCGGCAGTAAGATCATCACCTAATGTGATATCATCATTAACATCCAAGTCGTTTCCTGCACCTGCCACTGCGATGTTTCCATTTGCAGTTAGTACTGTTCCGCCAACAAGCCCACCACCACCAAACACTGCTGTACTTGAAGAAATATTATCAGCCACAGAAAGATCATTTCCTGCACCAATAACATTCAAGTTACCTGTAACATTTGCACCACCATTCAATGAGGCAAGTCCAGTTACACCAAGTGTGCTACTTGCAGTCAATGTTGTAAAGGCACCAGAGCTTGCTGCTGATGCACCAATTGCTGTTCCATCAATCGCACCACCGTTGATGTCAACATTTGCATGTGTTGACAGACCTGTTGATGTCAATGAAGTGAAAGTACCTGCTGCTGAAGATGTACCACCAATAACTGTACCATCAATTGCACCACCATTAATGTCAACAGTGGCAAGTGTTGATAAACCGTTTACACCAAGTGTGCCACCTACAGTTAGATTTGCTCCAACACCGACTAAAGTAATATCATCTGAGAATGTTGAAGTACCAACAACATCTACATTGCCATTTACTGCAAGAGTGTTTCCAGCTAAAGTTGCGCCACCTAGACTTAATGTTGAAGCAGTTGTTGCTGCAGCGCTCAATGTCGTAAATGCACCTGTGCTTGCAGTAGTTGCACCAATCGGTGTAGAATTAATCGAAGAAGCCGTTGTTGCACCAAGTGAAGTAGCACCTGTTGAAGTTAATGTGGTGAAAGTACCTGCTGCTGCAGAAGCACCTCCAATCACAGTACCATCAATAGTACCACCATCAATGTCAGCTGTTGGGGCTGTCAATGAAGTTGTTGCAGTCAATGTTGTGAATCTACCAGTTGAAGCTGTTGTTGCACCAATCGGAGTTGAATTGATTGATGTAGCTGTTGTTGCACCAAGTGTTGAAGTACCTGCAGTTTGGTTGATATTATTTGTGAATGTAGATACACCATTTGCAGTCATTGCACCATCAATAACAGTTGTGCTCAAGCCATTACCAATTGTAGTAGTTGCAGAACCGCCTGTATTGATATTGGTAGCACCGGTAATATTAGTTGCTCCAGTTACATCTAATGTACTTGTCAATGTGGTTGCACCATTTGCAGCCAAAGTTGTGAATGCACCTGAACTTCTTGTCGAAGCACCTATAGGTGTACTATTGATAGATGTTGCACTTGTTGCACCAAGTGTTGTTACACCACTAGATGTTAGAGTGGTAAAGGCACCTGTATTTGCAGATGTATTTCCAATAGGTGTAGAGTTAATAGATGTAGCACTTGTTGCACCCAATGTTGTTGCACCACTAGATGCCAAGGTTGTGAATGAACCGGTGCTTGCTGTGGAATTTCCAATTGGTGTATTATTGATTGAAGTTGCTGTAATAGCGCCAGCACTCAATGTACCAAGAGTTGTTGTTCCAGTAACACCAAGAGTTCCACCAATTGTTGTATTACCGGCTGAAGTAACTGTGAAATTATCAACTGAAGGTCCTGAAGTTCCTACAACGAAGTTAGCATTGCGAACAGAAGTTGCACCATTTGATGTCAAAGATGAAACTGTTGTTGCGCCTGCACCAAGTGTGCCAGAAACTGTAGCATTTCCTGTTACTTGTGTTGTACCTGTAATATTAGCACCACCAGTTGTAACTGTCAATCCATTACCTGCTGTAATACCTTGTGCAGCGCTGATTGAACCGCTTGCACCATTTGCAGTAATAGAACCATTGGTTGTTGAGATATTACCTGTTGAAACAACCAAACCACCTGCGATATCTGCACCACCATTTGCATCTAGTGCACCAGTGAGTGTTGTAATTCCACCAACAGAAAGATCTGTACCACCACCACTCAATGTGACGTCATTGGAGAATGTTGAAGTTCCTGTTACACCAAGTGTACTTCCAAGTGATGTTGCTCCGTTTACAGTTAATGTACCTTGAACTGTTGTTGCAGAACCAGCACCTGTTGAATTACCAATCAAAGTGGCTGAAGTACCTGTTGTATTGATATTAGTTGCACCGAGTATTGTAGTTGTACTTGCAGCATTACCAATATTTGTACCTGTTGCACTTGCACCGGTATTGATATTGGTTGTTCCAGCGATTCCTGTTGCTGCCAATGTTGTAGTACCAGTGACACCAAGTGTACCTTGAACTGTAGTTGCTGAACCTGCACCTGTTGAATTACCAATAATTGTAGCTGATGTACCTGTTGTATTGATATTCGTTGGACCAACTACTGCAGTTGTACTTCCACTATTACCAATTGTTGTATTCAATGAACCAGTAGTATTG
>Ga0192647_100852_pt1 | contig 20896 bp, 24 predicted proteins | sample LauGreFa1BDMLBSN_2_FD_133046 | JGI IMG/M metagenome (GOLD analysis project Ga0192647, IMG submission 133046) | Freshwater lake microbial communities from Lake Michigan, USA - Fa13.BD.MLB.SN - reassembly | ecosystem: Environmental > Aquatic > Freshwater > Lake | place: Lake Michigan, USA...
CGGCACATTGGATGAGACAAAAAAACAGACGACTACACATGTAGAACTGTCCGAAAAAGGCTTGTGGACGCGGGTTCAAATCCCGCCAGCTCCACCATATTCAAGGGCTCGGATGATCTCCGGGCCCTTTTTTTCGTCTGCGATCCCCGCACCACGCGGGGTACAGGGTCGGTTCCGATGCACTTATTCCCATCGAACCATAAAAAGACTATATTAAGTCCTGTCCAAGTCCGGAGCCCTGCCATGCGCTACTCGTCACAAGTCAAGCCGATCAGCTATCTCAAAGCCAACGCAGCCGAGGTGTTGACGCACCTCGCAGCGCGGCGTGAACCGATGGTCATCACCCAAAACGGTGAGGCCAAGGCTGTCCTGCAGGATGTAGCCTCGTTCGAAGAGACGCAAGAAACGCTGGCGCTGCTGAAAATCCTTGCGCTGGGCAACCAGGACATGGCCGCTGGCAAGGTGAAACCCGTGGCCGATGTCGTTGCCCGCCTCCGCGCGAAGCGAACTGCGGTCTGATGACAGGTTCGTCTGCCAAGTTCGAAGTCCTGCTCACCAAGGGTGCAGAGCAGGACTTAGAGGCCATCCACGACTACATCTCCGAATTCGACTGCGTGACCAACGCCAACGATGTGTTGGATCAGTTGATGGACGTCGTGGAGAGTCTGTCGAAATTCCCAGAACGCGGTAGCTATCCCAAGGAACTGGTTGGCCTTGGCATCAAGGAATACCGCCAGACATTCTTCAAGCCGTACCGCGTGATCTACCGTGTCACAGGCAGACAAGTCATCATTTACCTGATTGCGGACGGACGCCGTGATATGCAGAGCGTGCTTGCGCGCCGCCTGCTGGGCGCTTGACCCGCAGCAACCCGCACCCGTGTTCATTTGCCAGGGAGGCCAGTCGGCAAACAGTCAATCATCCATCACCCAATGCAAGTTCAAAGGCCGCTAAGTTTCACCACTTAGCGGCTTTTTTCTTTGGTCATTCAAACGTTTGTCGTTTGAAAGCAGCCAAGTATCTTTCTCAAAAATGCCATATTTCAATGCCAAAATCTCGGGCATGAGCACACGCATACACAAAGCTGTTTTTCCCATCGCGGGTCTGGGTTCCCGTTTTTTGCCTGCCACCAAGGCCTCGGCCAAAGAAATGTTGCCAGTGGTTGACAAACCGCTGATCCAATACGCGGTCGAGGAGGCTTACGAGGCGGGCATTCGCCACATGGTGTTTGTCACGGGTCGCACCAAACGCAGTGTCGAGGACCATTTCGACACGGCCTATGAATTGGAAAATGAACTTGAGCAGGCAGGCAAAACCGAACTGCTGAAAATTGCCCGCAGCATTTCTCCGGACGACATGGTCTGCAGCTATGTGCGTCAACCCCGGGCATTGGGCTTGGGCCACGCCGTGTTGTGTGCCGAGCAATTGGTGGGCAACGAAGCTTTTGCGGTGTTGTTGGCCGATGACCTGATGGTGGGTCAGCCCTCCATCACTGCGCAAATGACCGAGCAATTCGCTGTTCACCAAGCCAGTATCTTGGCGGTACAAGACGTGCCGTTGGACCAGACCAACCGCTACGGCATCGTCAGTGGCACCGCGGTGAACGACCAACTGACCCAATTGACGGGCATTGTTGAAAAGCCTGCCCCTGCGAATGCGCCCAGCACGCTGGCGGTTGCAGGCCGTTATGTGTTGACGCCCCGCATTTTTGAAGAGTTGAAGACCACACCCAAAGGGGCTGGCGGTGAAATTCAATTGACCGACGCGATCGCGCAACTGCTGCGCAAAGAGCAGGTGCTGGCTTACCGTTACCAAGGCACACGCTACGACTGCGGCAGCAAACTCGGGTTTCTCCAAGCCACGGTCGATTTGGGTCAGCACCACCCGCAAGTGGGTGCGGAATTCTCGGCCTGGCTCGCACAGCGGCACGCCTGACCCCTCTGCGCTGACCCTCTCAGCGTCCGATGGCAGTCCCCCATATGACCAGTCACCGCCTGTGGCAGTGGTTAACCCTATACGCATCAGTGTTATAAATCCGTAGGTTCATGGGATGCGTATGTCTTTGAAGTGTTTATGGCGGTTGGGTTGCCGATTCGGTGCATGGTGGGTGTTGTGTGTGTTCCATGCAGCAACAAACGCGGGCATGTTGGTCAAGTCTGACATTGACCAACTGTTTGCATCCCAGTACATCGTCGGCGACATTCAACCCAACTTGCCCGTGTGGCCTTTGTTTGTCAAAGACCCGGCTGACCCGGATGCCAAGCCGACCCTCAAAGCCTATGTGTTTGAAACGGTTGATTTCGAACCCGTGCGGGGTTATGGCGGCAAACCCATCAATGTGATGGTGGTCATGGATTTGCAGGGCAATTACCTTGAATCGAAATTGCTGGACCACAAAGAGCCATTGTTTCGGTCCGAAGCCGGCATTGCCAAATTGACCCAATTCGCAGCGCAGTATGCGGGCTTGTCCACGCAGCACAACATTCAAATATTTGCACACACGGCAACCCCTCGAAGAGACGAGAAGTATGCCGCGCTGCACGGCGTGCAAGCCGGCACCGTCACAGCCAAAGCGATTGACAAAACGATTGTGCTGTCCGCCGCCTCGGTGGCCATGGCGCATGCAGAAGCGCAAGCCAATGGCATGCTGGCTGGCGCGGCTGCCTCTGGCGTCAGACAAAAACCGCTCAACGAAAAATTTGCGCCCTTGTCTTGGGACACCCTGCGCTCGCGCGGCATGGTCAGCGAGCATGTGTTGACGCGGGGAGAGATTGAACAGGCCTTTGCGGGGACCAAGGCTGCAGGGACGGACAAGTTGGCCGCCGCCAATCCTGACGAAGTGGCACTCAAACTTCACGTGTCACTGGTGAGCTTGCCCTCGATTGGCCGTAATCTGTTGGACAGCGATGGCTGGCGTTTGCTCAGCACGAACCGCCGCCAGTCGCACGCCTTGTTGGTGACCGAGTCCGGCCCGATGGCACGCATGAATTATGAAAGCCAGCGGGTTCAGGAAGATTTGCCGTTTGAGGTCAAGCAAAACGGACAAGTATTGAAATTGCGTTTGATGTCTTATGACAAGGGCTTGCGGGTGCCCGGGTATCCGGAAACCACGCGCGCGTATTTCTTCATTGCCGACAACGCCACGCCGCTGGACCCTGCTGCGGCATTTGAACTGGATTTGAAATGGGGACGCAGGTTTGGCAGCTATGTCAACCAAGTGGCGAACACCACATTTCCTTTGAGTTATTCATTCCATGGCTGGCGGGCTGCATGGTACGGACTGATTGACACCGATTTGACCGAGTTCGAATGGGTCAGTACATGGCAATCGCGTGCGGGTGAAATTTTGGCGTTGGTCTTGGGCTTGGTGGTGTTGACAGCGGGATTGGTCATGCAAAAACGCACCAGTGCCAACAGCACATCGTTGAAGTGGTTGCGCAGCGCGTATTTGCTGTTCACCTTGGGCTTCATCGGCTGGTATGCGCAAGGCCAGTTAACCATCGTCAACATCACCGCGTCATTGGACGAATTGCGACACGGTGGTGACTTGGGCTTTTTCATGAACGACCCGATGACGGTGATCTTGTGGGTGTTCGTGGCGGGCACTTTGCTGGTGTGGGGCAGAGGGACATTCTGTGGATGGTTGTGTCCGTTCGGGGCTTTGCAAGAGCTCATCAGCATGCTGACACAGGCCATCGGTATGCGCCGCCGTCGCCTGAAAACCGCCATTGACCGAAAGCTCAAATGGATCAAGTACGGGTTGCTGGTGTTCATATTGGGAAGCGTTTGGTTTTCTCCGTCCATGGCAGAAGTGGCCGTGGAGATCGAACCCTTCAAAACCGCCATCAGTTTGTACTTTGTGCGCGACTGGCCTTACATCGCTTGGGCGGTGTTTTGCTTGGGACTGAGCGTGTTTGTGTACAGGGGCTACTGCCGGTACATCTGTCCTTTGGGTGCGGCATTGGCCGCGACCAATGTGTTGCAACGCTGGTCTTGGATACCTCGGCGACAAGCGTGTGGGACGCCTTGCCAGACCTGCCGTCATCGTTGTGAATACCAGGCCATTGACAAGCAAGGTGAGGTCAATTACAGCGAATGTTTCCAATGCTTGGATTGTGTGTCCATCTACCAAGATGACCAACGCTGCTTGCCACTCATTCAGCAACGCAAGGATGGCAGCCGCTTTATTCCGATTCAACCCGAGGTGACCGCATGAGCACCACACGCCGTCAATGTTTGGGCTGGGGCGCAGGCGCGTTGCTCAATGGCTTGTCAGGCCCCACCGCGAACGCTGGTTGGGCGTCTTCGCGGGACGCAGATCGGTTGGTGTGGCGTGAACGCGCATTGACCGGGTTTGGCACCACCTTGTGGCTGCGTGCCGCGCATGCCGATGCCCACCGTTTGGATGCGGCGTTGAACGACGCTGTCAAAGCCATTCGCCGTGTGGAAGCGGACATGAGTTTGTTCAACCCTGACAGCGCTGTCTCTCGCTTGAACCGTGACGGCATGCTGTTGAATCCATCGGCCCAATTGCTGTCGGTGATGCGTTTGGCACAACACGTCGCAGCCCGCAGTCGGGGTGCGTTTGATGTCACAGTGCAACCTTTGTGGACACTGTGGTCGCAAGCGCAAGCCTCAGGTGCTGTGGCCGACAAACACCGCTTGCGGCGTCAGTTGCATTTGGTCAATTGGCGCGCGCTGGAGGCAAGCCCGCATGCCATTCGGTTAAACACCAAAGGCATGGGGGTGTCTCTCAATGGCATCGCCCAAGGTTATGCAGCAGATTTGGTGCGTGCCGTGTTGCAGTCGCATGGCGTCATGCATGCCTTGATAGACACAGGCGAGACCACCACGCTGGGGCAGGCCCCAGATCAACACGCTTGGCGACTGGGTATCGAAAGCACACTTGGCGCTAAAGACCAGCGTGCGGTGACTTTGCCCAACGGTTTGGCGATGGCGACTTCTTCAGATGCACACACCACGTTCACACCAGACCGTTTGCACCACCATATTTTCGATCCGCAGACGGGTGACTCCCCGCGTTATTGGTCCAGCGTGAGTGTGATGGCGCCATCATGCGCGCTGGCTGATGCTTTGACCAAGGTGTTTTTCATGTGTCCGCCACAGTGGGTGGCACGAACCGCCCGTGCTTGGCAAGTGGATGTGGTGTTGCAGAACAAGCAGGGCGAATGGTGGTCGCCTGAGAAGACGCATTCACTGGGCTGACAGAATCACCGCCGCATGTGAATGGTTGACGAGAAGAGGTCGGTCATGCTTGGCGAATGCCGCAGACCAACACCCCTGGATCGTTGTGTGCAATCTCTTGCGTGTTTTTCGCATGCGCCACGTCCATGTCACGCGGCAAAGGCACATTGTTTTTCACGGCAAGCACCTCGGCCATGATGCTGACGGCAATCTCAGCAGGCGTTTTGCTGCCAATGTAAATGCCAATGGGGCCACGCAGTCGTTTCAATTCCTCGTCTGTTTTGCCTAAGTGCTCGACCATGCGTTGGTGCCGAGCTTCGTTGTTACGCCGCGAACCGATGGCGCCCACATAAAACGCATCCGTGTCCAAGGCTTCGAGCAAAGCCAAATCATCCAATTTCGGGTCGTGCGTGAGTGCAATCACGCAACTGCGGCGGTCAGGGCGAAAGCTTTGCACCACGTCGTCTGGCATGTCGTTGGTGAGGGTGACGTTAGCCACAGACCAAGCACCACTGTATTCTTCGCGCGGGTCGCACACGGTCACCGCAAACCCATTGAACAAAGCCATGGTGGCCAAGTACTCGGTGAGTTGACCCGCACCGATCAACAGCATGCGGTATTCAGGGCCAAATGTGTTGATCAGTCGGGTGTCATCGATATGGAGTTCGGTGGGCGTTTCGCTGGTTTGTAAGTTGACAGCACCATCGCTCAGCAACGTGGTGCGTTGCATCAACTGACCTTGTTCAAGCGACAACACCAACTGCTCTAACTGCCTTGCATCGGGGTCAAACTCCAACAGCAATTCCAGCGTACCGCCGCAAGGCAATCCAAACCGATGAGCTTCGTCTGCGGTAATGCCATATTTCACCCGTTGCGGTGCGCCGCTGGGAATGGTTTGTGTTTCTCCCAATGACTGTCCGCCAGCATAGGCTTGGGTGAACCTGTAAATCAAATCGTCTTCGATGCAACCACCTGACACCGAGCCCACCACTGCACCGGTTTCGCACAGCGCCATGATGGAGCCGATCGGGCGCGGAGATGAACCCCAGGTGCGGACCACAGTGGCCAGCAAGGCACGTTGCCCGGCGAGCCGCCAATTGCGCAACGAGCGCAGAACCATGACGTCGATGTTTTCCATGGGGCATACTTTAACGCTTACGCTCAATGTCCCTCAGCCCCTTTTGATACGTGTTTGACATGCCGCAACCTTTATTGGTGACCGATCTTTTGTATTCCCAAGGCTTTGGTACCCGTCGCATTTGCGCGGGTCTGGTGCAGCAAGGCTTGGTGAAATTTGACTTGGGTGCAGGATTGGTCAACGTGATCGACACCGACGCGCGGGTGGAGGCCACGCAAGCCATGGCCTTCATGGTGCAAGGCATACTTTGGCAGTACCACGCAAAAGCCTACGTGCTTTTGCACAAACCCGCAGGGACCGAGTGTTCCCACAAACCATCGGCTTGGCCCAGCGTGTATTCGTTGTTGCCCACGCCGTTGCGACAGCGTCCTGCCAAGACCGGCTTGCAAGGTGTGCAAGCCGTGGGGCGGTTAGACCAAGACACCACTGGCATGCTGTTGTTGAGCGACGATGGCCAGTTCATTCACCGCATGAGTTCACCCAAACACCATGTGCCCAAGGTATATGCCTTAAGCACGGAACATGCATTGGATGACGCCGTGGTTGACAAGCTCATGAAGGGGGTGGTGTTGAATGATGACCCCAAACCCGTCAAGGCTGCTGCTTGTGTGCTGGCGGGAACCCACCAGATGCAATTGACGTTGACGGAAGGCAAATACCACCAAGTCAAACGCATGCTGGCCGCCACGGGCCACAAGGTGGTGCAGTTGCACCGTTGTCAAATCGGCGAAATGACCTTGGGTGATGAATTGGCGCCTGGCCAATGGCGATGGCTGACAGCGCACGAACTCGAATCGCTGACACGCAAGCCCTGAACACCCCAAACGTTCAGGGTAAATGTTTTAAAAAATCGGCGACCGATTCGAGGCTTTGGGTGGGTTGGTCTCGGTGCGGTGAATGTCCGCAGTCTGTCAGCACCTCGCGTTGAACATGGCCTTGGGTTTGCAATTCTTCGATATGCCGCAAACTGCCGTACATATCGTCCACCCCTTGCATGGCAAGCACCGGTGTTGTGATGTCTTGGCATGTTTGGCGAATGTCAAAACTTCGAAAGGCATCGGACAACCAAACATCGTTCCATTGCCAAAATGCAGCGTCAACATCCGCGTGATAACGCGAGAGTTTCTGTCGCAAGTCGCCTGCTTCAAAGGCCGTTTTGGCCGCTGTGATGGAACGCAGGCTGATGTCTTCCACCCACAAGTGCGGTGCCATGGCAATGGTGGCGGTCACTGTGTGACGGGCGGCATGCAGCAATGCAATCGTGGCACCGTCCGAGTGTCCCAGCAGCACAGGTTGTGCGATGCCGTGCGCTTTCAACAGCGCAGGCAACACATCCCACGCTTCGCGGTGCATGTAGTCGGGCCCCAGTCGACCAGTGCCGCGCACATCGGGAATGGGGTCGGATTTGCCATAGCCAAGGCGCGAATACAACAAGCCTGCACGCCCTGTTGCTTGGCAAACAGCCAAAGGCCAATCCATGGTGCGGCTGGACCACATGGCCACCGAGCCCAAGCCTTCGTGCAAGAAAACAAGGGGCGCCAGCGTGCTTGAACCTGCGATCTGTCGCACTTCGAGGGAGGGGAGGGAAGACATCATGGGACTGAGAAAAACAAAACAGCAGGACAGTGGCAGAAAAAAGATCACTAAAGTAACTAAAATCTCGCGGAAATCAGCATGGACTAATTTCTCTGATTACAGTACATTTTTTGATTATTTGCCACAGACATACCACTGATGGAAGAAAAAGAACGCGAAGACGCTGAGCATTTGAGAGACCTGCGAGAAGCTGCGGGTTTGAACATTGCTCAATTGGCTGCCATGGCCAATTTGTCTGCGGGTCAAATTCGTCAACTGGAAGACGGCGGCGACAACCTGTTTTACTCGCCTCAAATCAAATCGCAGTCTTTGCGTCGCGTCATTCGCATGCTTGAGAACCCTGCCCCAGTGGGCGCGCCTTTGAAAGCCATGGCCGAAGAACCTGCGCCTCGCTCACCAGCCAATGTCATCGATGACATCATTCGTTTGTCGGAAAAAAATCTCAGCGGCAATGTGGTCACCTCGGTGGTGCGCCGTCCTGCCCGATTGGGCGGTGTGCTCTCCGTGTTCGTGTTGTTGGCCTTTGGTTTGTTGGCAATTGCAGGTTGGCAATCCAGCCAAGACATACCTGTTTCCAAATTTTCCGAATGGGTGAACCCCATTGGTGTGTCTGTCCCGACAGAGCAAACCCCAACAGCTGATTCGCGCGAGCCAGTTGCAAGCCAAGCGGTCAAAACAGAACAGGTCAAGACGCAAGCCGTGGCAACTGCTTCTGAACCTGCGTCGCTCGCCACTGCCCCGGCGAATTTGAATGCCGCTGCAACTGCAGACAACCAGCCGAGGTTGGATCCTGTCAAGCCCCATACCGAGAACGCAGCGCTTGCTGAGCCCACGAAGTTGGAAACCTCAGCGTTGTCTGTGGACAAAAATGACTGTGCAGCCATCAACACCGACCCCACCTCGGTGTCACCGCATTCGGTATCCAAGCCCGGAAACTACGTTTATCTTCAGGCCACCAAGCCTGTTCAGTTGTGCGTGGACGATGCAAAACGTAACCGCACGGTGTTGAACCTGGCACCAGGGTCTGGTCGCAGTGTGCATGGGCCAGCACCGTGGACCATCAGCAGCAACGCGCTGTCATCGGTCAACATTTATTACCAAGGAAGCAAACTCATGTTGCCGGCCAATGTGGGGCAGCGTATTTATTTGGCGGAGCAAGTCGTCAGCCCCTGAATATTTGCCACAATACAGCACAGCCTGAGTGGTGAAATAGGTAGACACAGCGGACTTAAAATCCGCCGCTTTCCTGAATAAGGGGCGTACCGGTTCGATTCCGGTCTCAGGCACCAGACGCAACGCCTTTCCCCCATGGGCGCCTGAGTTTTTCCAAGCCGGCGGCTGGTTGTAACCAACTTGAGTAGATGCCGCATGCCCCATGTCTATGTCAGCAATGCCCTCAGCGGGGACATCCATGTCATGCAATGGGCTGACACTGGCCGATTGACCTTGACATCGACTTGTGTGGTGGGGGCGGGCCCTGGGCCCATTTGCATTTCACCCATGACCGAACGCATGTATGTGGCCAAGCGCGGAGAGCCCAACAGCTTGGTGTGTTTGCAGTTGGACCGCACCCATGGGCAATTGAATCTCCTGTACGAAATACCTTTGACAGCCCGCATGTGCAATTTGCGCATCGACCGCACCGGACGGTTTTTGTTGGCGGTTTCTTACCATTCGCACAGCTTGACCGTCTGTCCCTTGACGCCAGCACAGCCAGCGGCATCCGATCACACGGTCATGTCCACGCTTCGCCATCCGCATGCGGCGGTGTTTTCGCCTGACAACCGTTTTGTGTTGGTCCCGTGTTTGGGGGATGACGGGGTGATGGTGTTTGGGTTTGATGAATCACGCGGACAACTCACACTTCACACACAGTGGCAAGCGCGCGCGGGTTCGGGGCCCAGACACTTGTGTTTTCATCCCGAAGGTCAATGGCTTTATCTTCTGAATGAACTTGACGCGACCTTGGATGTGTTGGCTTGGGATGCCGCCCAAGGCACACTTCAACACATGCAAACCTTGAATACCTTGCCATCCGGTTTCACGGGAAAGCCTTGGGCCGCTGACATCCATGTGTCCGCCGATGGCCAGTTTGTATACACCTGTGACAGAAGTTCCAGCACGCTGGCGGTGTTCAAGGCAGATGCGCAGCGTGGTGCATTGACATGGCTTGCCCATGTGCCCACCGAGTTGCAGCCGCGCAGTTTTGCGCTGGACGTGGATGGCAGGCATGTGTTGGTGGCGGGGCAGAAATCTAACCATTTGGGGGTGTTTGAGCGCGATGCCCAAACCGGCCTGCTGACGCTCACGCAGCGCCTCGCAACCGGCGAAGAACCAGGCTGGGTGACCTGTTTGGCTTGAATTCTGGCCACTGCTATCATGCTTTCATGTCACGATTCAACACCACTTACGAAATCCATTTGCACGGCGCTGTGCCGTTGCGCGAGGATGTCACGTTTGAGCATTTGCAAGACGCTTTGCGCGGCCTGTGGGTCTATGCAGGTGCCCGATCCTTGCAAGAATGCGCAGACAGTTTTTACGAGGAAGAGCCTGGCATCCGTCACGACACCAACGACCATGTGTTGCAAATCTGTTGGACCATCAAAGGTGAAGACGATTTTCGACAAGTGCTGGACGATGTGTGCATGGGCTTGAATGACCTGACCCGTGCGGGTGCCGCGCTTGAAGTCACTTTCTACGACGCTGAATTTGACGATGAAGACGAAGCCCAAGGCAGAGATTCACGCGATGACTTCATGATGCTCTTCGTGGGGCCCACACCAGCGGCCATCATGCAAGTCCAGCGAGATTTGTTGGTGCAAGATTTGGTGAGTTTGATGGAGCGCCATTTCGACGCGTCCGAGCTCAGCGATGTGGTGCTGGAAGTGGACAAACTCTTTAGCAAGCGGTTTGATTCCTTGGTCAATTCCTTGGAAATCAGCAAACCCCCCAAAGGCAACGGCGGCTCTGGCCACGGCGGTCGCAGACCCCGCCATTTGCACTGAGGTCAGTCGCGCGGTCTGAACACAAACGGAATTTTGGACGGGATTTTTCCGTTCTCGTCCCGAGGCAAGGTGCCTGTTTTTTCAATCGCTTTCAGTACCGCTTGGTCCCAAGCTGCGTTACCGCTGGACTGGGTCAGTTTCACAGCGATGATTTGCCCGCTCGGACTGCAACTGACTTCCACCTCTGCCGCTGGGTTCCCCCTCACAGACTGCAACTGTGTGTCTGAAAAAGTGATGTTGGGTTTGACCCGCGCCCTGAGCTTTGCGAGGTAAGAGTCGCTGGGTTTGCCCCCGCCTTTGGACTCATTGACCGGATCCACCGGTCCGGTGGTGGTGGCGCCCAAGCTTTTGAGCCGTTTGACCTGTTGCTGGCGTTGATCTTCGGCTTCTTTGGCTTCTTGCTCAAGCCGGCGGGCTTCTTCTTCCTTGCGCTTGTTTTCTTCCTCGCGACGCTTGGTCTCTTCCTCTTTTCGGCGGGCCTCTTCTTCTTTGCGCACGCGAATTTCTTCTTCCCTGCGCTTGGCTTCCTCTTCCTTGCGTAGGCGAATTTCTTCTTCCCGACGCTTGGCTTCCTCTTCTTTGCGAAGACGAATCTCTTCTTCTTTGCGACGCGCTTCTTCTTCCTTGCGGCGGAGTTCTTCCGCTTTACGTTTGGCTTCCTCTTCTTTGCGAAGGCGAATCTCTTCTTCTTTGCGTTTTAACTCTTCCTCTTTGCGTTTAGCGGCTTCTTCTTTGCGCTTGGCTGCTTCCTCTTTGCGCTTGGCCGCTTCTTCCCGCAAGAGGGCAGCTTTTCTTTCTTTTTCAGCCTGTAATTCTTCGGCTTTTCTCAGCCTCTCGGCTTTTTTTTCAAGCGCCAATTGCTCGGCCGCTTCTTTTTTCTTGAGTTTTTCTAGAGCGATATCGGGGTCTGGTGCGTTTTTAACCGGTGGCTCGGTATTCTTCGCGGGTGCATCCACGATTTTGGCGGGCGGCGGTTTGTCCTGTTTGACCTCTGAGGACTTGGCCGGTGCATCAGGTTGGGCTTTGGGTGGCGCAGGTGCAGGTGCAGGCGCATCAGATTTCAAAGCGACGGGTTCTGGAATGGTGGACCAGAGTTCTGCATCCACAGCATCGTCTTGCGGATCCGTGCGCCAATGGATGCCCCAGGTCAAGGCCATCAACAGCAAGGCATGGACGAACAAGGCCAAAGCCAACGAACTGCCTCCCCCCCGGTCCTCAGGCGGCGCAAATTCCAGATGTGAAGTCTCTTGGGACATGAACAGGGCTTATTCGCTTTGACGAACAGCCAAACCCACGCGCTGCACGCCAGCGCGTTGCAACCGGTCCATCAACTTGACCACATTGTCATAAGTGATGCCTTTGTCGGCGCTGATGATGACGGGTGTTTGCGCATTGCCAGCCTGCAGTTGCAAAGCGATTTTGGCGACGCTGTCCATGTTCGCGTCTTGCTTGATCAGCAGCCCACTGTCTTTGGCAGAAGTGGCTTTGGACTTGACAACGATTTGCAATTGCTTGTCGATTTCTATCGTGATGACTTGGTCCGGTGCGGTCGCGGCCTTGCCCACGCTGGGGACATCGATCAAACTGGGGGACAGCAGGGGTGCGGTGACCATGAAAATGATCAACAACACCAACATCACATCAATGAAGGGAACCATGTTGATGTCGCTGATGGTGCGCCTTGAGCGCCGTTGATTGAGAGAAGCAGCCATGAGGGTGTCCGTCCGTCAATCAGCGGTTGGCGGCAGGCGCAGCGCCTACGTTGCGTTGCAAGATGTTGGAGAACTCTTCAATGAATGTCTCCAGCTTGTTGGCGACCCGGTCGATGTCACGAGAAAACCGGTTGAACGCCAGAACCGCTGGAATGGCGGCAAACAAACCGATGGCCGTGGCGACCAAGGCTTCGGCAATGCCGGGCGCCACTTTGGCCAAGGTCACTTGTTGCAACGCGGCCAATCCGGTGAACGCGTGCATGATGCCCCAGACCGTGCCAAACAAGCCCACATAAGGCGACACCGAACCCACCGAAGCCAGCATGGACAGGTTGGATTCAATCGCATCCATTTCGCGCTGCAAGCTCGCGCGCATGGCACGGCGTGCGCCGTCCATCAGCAAGCCGCTGTCGGTGATGCGTCGCTCGCGCAGTTTTTGGTATTCGCGCATGCCACTGGCAAATATGCGTTCCATGGGGCCCGAGGATTTGGCGTTTTGTTGGGCCCCGGCAAACAATTCATTGAGACTCTTGCCAGACCAAAAATCGCGTTCAAATTCTTCATTCAAATTTTTGACCTCTTTCAAGGACCGCAATTTGCGAAAGATGGCGGCCCAACTCATGACCGAGACCAGCAACAAAATCAGCACCACGGCTTGCACCACCCAACTGGCGTTCAAAAGCAATTGAACAATTGATAAATCTTGGTTCATGAGAACAACTCCAAAAGTTGAGGGGGAATACGCTCGGGTTTCATTTTCTCGGCATTGACCCAGCCAATGCGGATGCTGCCTTCGCACAGCAAGGTTCGCTCGCCACCATGGTCCAGCCGCCAAGCTTGTTGGCCGATGACCAAGCTGGCGCGGCCTTTGTCTTGCATGACGGCGCTGACTTCAAGCATATCGTCAAGTTGTGCCGGTCGATGGTAAGTCAATTGCGTGTCTATCACGACAAACATGCCGCCGGTCTCTTGTTTGAGTGCCTGTTGTTGCAAACCCAGGTGGCGCAGCCATTCGGTGCGGGCGCGCTCAAAAAATTTCAGGTAATTGGCGTAAAACACAATGCCACCGGCATCGGTGTCTTCCCAATACACGCGAACCGGAAAATGAAAACTCATGCGTTCTCCAGCAAATGCCGCAAGCGTTGTGCCGCGGTGTCCAAAGTGTCTAACGAACTGGCGGTGGACATTCTGACAAAGTCTCCCGGCTGGTGTTGACTGAAATCTCGTCCAGGCGTGATCACCACATGCGCCTGTTGCATCACATGCTCGGCAAACGCCCAACTGTCTGCCAGGCCCAAGCGCTCGCAGGCTTGGCGGCAATCAGCCCAAGCATAAAAAGCCCCGTCTGGCATGACGGGCACGGTCAAACCCATGGCATTGAGTTGCGGAATGAATTGATCACGCCGCTGCTTGAAAGCGGCGCGACGCGCTTCGTAGACAGACAGACTCTCGGGTTCGAAGCAAGCCAAGGCCGCTGTCTGGGCGATGGTGCTGGGGCAGATGAACAGGTTTTGCGCCAAGCGTTCAATCGCTGGGACCAAGGGCTCTGGCACCACCAACCAACCCAATCGCCAACCGGTCATGTTGAAGTACTTCGAGAAACTGTTGATGCTGATGATTTGGTCGTCGATGGACAACGCCGTTTGTCCATAGGCATCGTCATGGCTCAAGCCAAGGTAGATTTCATCCACCATGGTGATGCCACCTTTGTCGCTGACGAAACGGTGGACAGCCGTCAGTTCATCCAAGGCCACAGAGGTACCGGTCGGGTTAGACGGTGAGGCCAGTAAAACACCGCGTGTAGTTGTTTGCCAATGTTCACGGACTGGTGCCGCGCTCAGTTGAAAGCGTTGTGAAGCAGTGGTCGGCAACAAAATGGCCCGCCCATCGGCGGCTTGGACAAATTGGCGGTTGCACGGGTAACACGGGTCAGGCATCAATACCTCGTCGCCTGCTTCGATCAAGGCCAGACAAGCCAATTGCAATGCCGCCGAGGCGCCGCTGGTCACCACGATCCGGCTGGCGGGGACAGCCACGCCAAAGCGTGTGCTGTACCAGTGGCTGATGCGCTCGCGCAATGCGTCCAGCCCCAAGGCGTGGGTGTAGGCCGTGCGTCCGTCTCGAATGGCGCGCATGGCGGCCTCTTGAACCAAGGGCGGCGCGGTGAAATCGGGTTCACCAATGTTGAGGAACAGCATCGGCGAATCGCTGTGCTGTACTTGCTGCGCGAGCTGCTTGGCCGACTTGGCCATTTCCATCACATAAAAAGGAGAAATGCGGCTCGCGCGTTGGCTGATACGCATGGAGTCAGTCAGCTTGGGCCGCTGGCGCTGGCTTGTCAGCCGCGACTTCCAACGGTCTGAGTGAAGCGGCCAAACCGTTCAACACGGCATTCACGTACTTGTGTCCATCGGTGCCGCCAAATTCTTTGGCCAGTTCAATGCACTCGTTGATCACGACCCGCCAAGGAATGTCAATGCAGTGTTGCATTTCATACACCCCGATCCACAAGATGGCGTGTTCGATCGGGGAGATGTCGGACATTTTTCGGTCCAACAAAGGCAAGATGCGTGCATCCAGCGACTCGGCTTGCGCGGCACAACCATGCAGCAAGGCATCAAAGTGCACGCTGTCGGCTTTGTGAAACCCGCTGAGTTCGCGTGTGAAGCTGTCGACTTCATCGGGGGGGTTGCGCCCAACCATCACTTGGTACAAGGCTTGAACGGCAAAGCCACGCGCACGGGTGCGGGCGGCGCGCGCGCTGGCGCGACGCATGTCTGAAGGTTTGCCGGATTTGGCGGCAGAAGGGGAGGCGGTCATGTGAGCGTTTTCATCAGCAAAGCCATTTCAACCGCCACACGGGCAGCGTCGCGGCCTTTGTCTGTTTGGCGGGCAACCGCTTGGGCTTCGTTTTCGGTGGTGAGGATGGCGTTGGCAATCGGTAGGTGGTGGTCCAACGCCAAGCGGGTGATGGCGGCGCCGGATTCATTCGCCACCAATTCGAAATGGTAGGTTTCGCCCCGAATGATGCAGCCCAACGCGATCAGCGCATCAAATGCGCCGCTTTGCGCCATGGCGGCCAGCGCCACAGGCACCTCGAGTGCGCCTGGCACTTGCACATGTTGAATGCGCGAAATGCTGACGTGGAGAGATTGCAATTCGCTCATGCAAGCATCAGCCAAGGCGTTGGTGATGGCAGGGTTAAACCGTGCTTGCACCACGCCAATGCGCAGACCACTGCCGTCCAAATCGTTGCGCGTGCCACTGATGTCAGCTTGATGCATGTTCATTCCTTGGCCAAGTAGCCGGTGATTTCCAAACCATAGCCCGCCATGCTGGGCATGCGACGTGGATTGCCCATGAGGCGCATTTTGTGTACACCGCAATCGCGCAAGATTTGCGCGCCGATGCCGTAGGTGCGCAAGTCCATGCGCCCACGTTCTGGGGCTTGCGCAGAGCGAGCCAAACCTTCGAATTGGGTCAACAATTGTTGACCGCTTTCACCGCAGTTGAGCAACACCAGTACGCCTGCTTGTTCTTGGGCGATGCGAGACAAAGCCGCGTCCAAACTCCAAGAATGCATGGCACGTTGCGGTTCGAGTGCGTCAAGCACCGACAAGGGTTCGTGCACGCGCGCCAAGACGGCGGTCTCGGCAGACCAAGTGCCACGCACCAACGCCAAGTGAACGCTGTCGCTGGGCAAATCTTTGTAAGCATGGGCGGTGAACTCGCCATGCGCGGTGACCAACGCGCGGCTGCTCAGGCGTTGCACCAGGGATTCGGTGCGGCTGCGGTGTTCAATCAAATCCGCGATCGTGCCGATTTTCAATCCATGCTCTGCCGCGAATTGCATCAAATCGGGCAAGCGCGCCATGGTGCCGTCGTCTTTCATGATTTCACAAATGACGGCGGTGGGCGAACAACCTGCCATGGCGGCCAAGTCGCAGCCGGCTTCGGTGTGTCCTGCGCGCATCAGCACACCGCCGTCCACCGCTTGCAAAGGAAAAATGTGACCGGGTTGCACCAGATCGTTGGCTTTGGCGTTGGCCGCCACCGCCACTTGCACGGTGCGTGCGCGGTCAGCAGCTGAAATGCCTGTGGTGACACCTTGAGCGGCTTCGATCGATACCGTGAAAGCGGTGCTGTGGACCGTGCCGTTGCGTGCCACCATCGGCGGCAAGTTCAAATGTTCGCAACGCTCGCGGGTGAGTGTCAAACAAATCAGGCCACGGCCAAAGCGGGCCATGAAATTGATGGCTTCCGGGGTGACATGGTCTGCCGCCAACACCAAGTCGCCTTCGTTTTCGCGGTCTTCCTCGTCCACCAAAATCACCATGCGACCAGCGCGCATGTCGTCCACGATGTCTTGCAATGGTGAAATGGCGACAGTGGACAAAGAGGCGCTCATGGGTGATCTTTCTGTGCAGAAGGCAGAGATTCAAACTGCAACATGCGCTCGACATAGCGCGCGACAGTGTCGATTTCCAAATTGACGGGATCGGAGGTCACCAAACTGCCCAAGGCGGTGTTGGCGATGGTGTGGGGAATCAGGTTGATGGAAATCAGGCAACCATTGGCCTTGTCTTCAATGCGGTTCACCGTGAGACTGACCCCATTGACCGTGATCGAGCCTTTGTAAGCCAAATACTTGGCCAAACCGACGGGCGCCAGAATTTGCAACAACCAGCTTTCACCGACCAATTCAAACGCAGCAACTTGGCCCACACCGTCCACGTGACCGGAAACGATGTGGCCGCCCAAGCGGTCGTTCGCACGCAAGGCTTTTTCCAGATTGAGGGTGGTGCCGATGGTGTCGAGTCGCGCGGTTTTGGCCAGCGATTCGGCAGAAATGTCGATGGTGAAAACATGGTCTGCGGCGTTGAAAGACGTCACGGTCATGCAGGCACCATTCAGGGCAATGCTGTCGCCCAAGGTCACGTCGTCGAGGTAATGCGCGGGTGTGCTGATCTCAAGGCGCTTGCCATGATCCAAAGAGCGACCCAGGTCGTGAACGGCGGCGATGCGCCCCACGCCGGTGATGATGCCGGTGAACATTCGTGTATTTTCGCAGATCAGCCACTGCGCCTGAGCAAGAGCCTTAAATCTGCCCCGATCGGCTCGGTTTGCACATACCGCCAAGCTTGGGCACCCGCCAAATCTGTCAGTGTGGGCAGGGCCGCCATGCCTTGGCCGGGGCCGGTGAGCAGCGGGGCCAGATAGACCAACAATTCATCGATCAGCCCGGCTTGCAGCAAAGACCCATTGAGCTTGTGGCCCGCTTCAATGTGTATTTCGTTGTAAGCCATTTGCCCCAGTTGCTTGACCATGGCGGGCAAATCCACTTTCTCGCCCGGGCCGGGCAAGTGAACCAATTGCGCACCGTTGGACTTGAGCGCACCTTCTTTGGCCGGGTCTGTGTGCGCATGAAAAATGACCACCTTGCGGGTTTCCTTCCAAAGCTTGGCGGTCAATGGGGTTTGCAATTTGGAATCCACCAGCAGCAAGTCGGGTTGGCGCGGCGTGTCGATCCCCCGCACATTCAGCATGGGGTCGTCTTCCAAGACCGTGCCAATGCCACTGAGCACCGCACACGCGCGGGCACGCCAACGGTGGCCATCTTCGCGGGCTGGCCCTTGGGTGAGCCACTGGCTTTGGCCGTTGTGCAATCCGGTATGACCGTCGAGGGATTGGGCGATTTTCATCCGCAACCAAGGTTTGCCAGTTTGCATGCGTCGAAAAAAACCGATGTTCAGTTCATGCGCCGGGTCTTGCAGCAACCCCATGTCGACATGTATACCGGCCGCGCGCAGTTTGGCAAAGCCTTGGCCAGCGACTTGCGGATTGGGGTCTTGCAAGCTGGCCACCACCTTGGTGATGCCGGCGTTGATCAGTGCTTCACAACAGGGACCGGTGCGCCCGTGGTGTGCGCAAGGTTCGAGGGTGACATAAGCAGTGGCGCCTTTGACGCTCAAGCCCCGCGCTTGGGCATCTCGCAACGCCATGATTTCGGCATGGGCGCCCCCGGCCTGTTGGGTGTGGCCTTGCCCCAATGAACGACCGTCGGCACCCGTGATGACGCAACCCACACGCGGGTTGGGTGACGTGATGAACAAGGCTTGCTCCGCCAAGGAAAGCGCCCGTTGCATGTGCTCGACATCGAAAGGGGAAAACTGCATCCGTCGATTATCAACGGCGTGCAAGCTGTCATTTGGACCAACATGATGGGACATCGCCTTGCGCGCCGCGTTGCCCGGTTTGGTCCAAGCTGAGCGCACCGCAGTCGTCTTGCTTTTGTCTTTGATAGGGGGTGGCGGTCAACACATAACTTTGTGCTTGACTGACGAGCGACAAACGGTAGGTGAACCCGGGGGTTCGCCAAACTGACTCGGGCAATTCAGCCGGATAGCTGCCCGTGGCCATGGCGGCTTGCTCCAGCCATTGTGCAGATTTCACCAATGCCAGTTTGGCGAGTTGCCGTTGGCTGCGCGACTGAGCCTGTTGGTAGACCGGCATGGCGATGGCACTGAGCACACCCACCATGGCCAAAACACACAGCAATTCAATCAATGTGAAGCCTGCACAAAGGAAGCTTGAAGGGCGGCTCATGGTTTGAAACACAGTGTCAAGGCATCGGTTCAGGGCAAGAGTTCGAGCACGCGTTGCAGATCTGCCAACCGAACCGGCTTGTCCACGGCGGTGGGGGTGTTGGGTTGCCAAACCGCTTGCCAGCCCGCTTGGGTCTGCCGCTGCGTGTCCGTGGCGACCACCGTGATGCGGTAGGTGAAGGCCGGGCTGGTGTCAGTCAGTGGCAAGGGGTTGGGCAACAGTTCGACCCAATGAAACAGTTGCAAGCCATTGGCCAAGGGCACGGCATGTGCCCCGGCGGTTCTTTGAAGCCAGTCTGACCGCTGGTTGGCTTGTTCCAGCAGTGATTGGCAGATGCCATTGGCACACCCGTTGGCTGGCAGCGCTGCGAGAACGGATTGCCATGCCGCGTGGGTCACAGGAATGCGAGGCGGCGTTTTGCCAAGGGCATGGGCATCTGACGCTGGCCGTGAGACCGAGTCGGCCGTGGCCAGCATGGCCCCGAGTGTGACCTGGCGCATTTGCCATTGCGCCAAATGATGCCGACTCCAGCCTTGGGCCAACGTGATCTGCCGCCAGCAAGCCAACAACATCACACTGCTGAGCATGGACAAGGCGAGCACCGTGGGCAAGGCCAGCCCTTGTTGAGACAGGCGCCTTGACAAAGGAAAGCAATGCCCAGGCTTCATGGCGATGAATGGGTGAGGTGCACGACCGAACGCCAAGCCATGGCGCCATTGATCAAAGGCAGTGATTTGTTGCAAGACACCCCAACCGGTGCGGCACTCAGCCCCGTGCCTCGAATTTGCAAACACATTTGTACCGCTCTGACAGCCGACCAGTCGGTGACCTCGTCGGCAGACAGCCACTGCAATTGTTGTGACAAAGGATCTGGCCATTTGCCGCCAATGCGTTGTGCATAACGAAATCGCAACTCTTCGGTCTGCTCGACCAGCGTTTGGTAACTGGCATTGGCGCGGGCGGCATCTTTGCAAGCAAACCCTCTCGTGCTGTTGCGTCTGAAATCGTCTTCGCTCCACGCCAAGTGGGATGCTTCGTGCCCTTGGCAATCGGCAGGTGTCAGGCTGCGAAACTGCATCAATTGCAAGGATTTGTCGTCGCCGCTGACCGCTTGAGCCATGCGGTTCCAAGCCGGCATGTGCTGGTCGTTGATCACCAATTCGGGTGCACCTGCCCGCATGGCCCGTTCACGCAATTTGGCATTGCCGGCATGCAGCATGTGGCTCAAATCCATGTGTTGTTGCAACAGTGTTTGGGTGCGTTGCATCCATGCAAAGGCGCTGAACGCAGCCATGACCACCAACAAGCCAAGCGTCATGCCAACCAGGCATTGCGCCAGACTTTGGCCTTGTTGTGTTCGTTGTTTCAAAGTCGCCATGCAGTTTGCCAGCATTGGTGTGCCTTGGGGCAAGCTTCACTGGCCACAGGTTTGGGTATGGTGGATGAGCTCGGCCAAACCAGCAGCAAGCGGACCTCAGAAGCGTCATGCGATGTCGTCAGCTCAGCCCTGGCCTGGGGCAAACGTTGGCGCAGTTCTCGCCACCAATCTGCCAAATCCGATTGCGCCCATTGGGGGGCGTTGCAAGGCTGTGATAGGCAATCACGGGCCGAGGGGATGCTGTCGAGCGTCAATT
>Ga0192647_100854_pt1 | contig 20842 bp, 20 predicted proteins | sample LauGreFa1BDMLBSN_2_FD_133046 | JGI IMG/M metagenome (GOLD analysis project Ga0192647, IMG submission 133046) | Freshwater lake microbial communities from Lake Michigan, USA - Fa13.BD.MLB.SN - reassembly | ecosystem: Environmental > Aquatic > Freshwater > Lake | place: Lake Michigan, USA...
CCCTGCCATCGCGTCATCGGCAGCGATGGCTCACTCACCGGCTACGCCGGTGGTCTGCCGCGCAAGGCGTTCTTGCTCGCGTTAGAGAAATCGATCTGCGACTAACTTGCGCTGCGCACCAGCAGCAGCACCGACAACACGGCAATCACCACTAGCGTGATCAGCGTGCCGTAGAACCGACCCGCCGTTCTGCCCGCCGAGCTCGACAAGCCTTGCGCATGCCAGGCGCGCGCTACGACGAACACGGCGCCGAGAGTGTGAATGAGCACCGACGCGGCACCCGACTGTTCGAGCAAGTAGAGCAGGATCAGCGTCAGCGGTACGTACTCGATGAAGTTCGCTTGGACACGCATTCGCTGTTCGAGCTCGGCATCACCGCCGGCGCCCAGCCCAACCTTCGCCGCCAACCGACGCTGAATCACCCGGTAGGACAAGACCAGTAACAAGACGCCACAAAGAGCTGCATAGATTCCGGTAATCATTTTTTCCCGCCTCCCCCACTGAACGATACGAGATCGACCCACGCGCCATCGGGACTCTCGAGCACGCAGCCATCGAGTCGACCGTACGGCGCCACCTCGGCCGTGTAGCGCCCGCGGACCTTGCCCACGGTACGACCCTGCAGCGTCGCACACCGCGCCGCCGCGTCCGTGACGAACAGGCGGACCATGAATAAGCCCAGATTCGGCGGCCCATTGTCAGTGTCGAAGCGTCGCCCCACCACGCCTCGAAAGGCGATTGACGCAATCGTGCCCTCATCACGGCCTGCAGCCTGATGCCAGTCGACCGCACGCGTCATGTTTAGCGTGTGGTCGTGCGGCAGCCCGAAGAGGTTCATCCCAGGCGGTGCGGCGGGTCCGTCGTACTGCAGGCGTACCTTGATGCCGAGGTCGGTTTCAAAAAACCGGCGGGCTTTGGCCGGGTCCGCCACGGTGGCGAACACCGTCACGGGGCGGGAAATCGCTGCGCCCCACTGCCAGCCCGCGAGAGGCGGCGATACGCGCTGGAGCAGACCCAGCACGAAGCCATCGGGTCCCACCAGCATGGCTTCGCGCACACGATACGGTGGGACGTCGAAGGTCACAGGATCACTGAAGCCTTGCCAACCCTCGCGCTGCAATCGATCGAAGGTTTCAAAAATATTGACTACACGGACGTTGACGCCCGCCCACCCGCCGCTCTCCCACGGCATCGCCGATGAACGGATTCGCCGAGCGGCACCCGCCTCCCGGATCTCGACGAGGCGCACACGACCGCGCGCCGTGCCGGGCTCTCCCAGCAGCGCCTCGCGCGCAGTGGCCGTGCGCGGCAAGCCCCAGCGAGCCAGCACCGCCGGATCGACCTCGCCACGACCTTCCTCGCGCCAACCCGTGGCCGCAATCAACTGCGCCACTCGCGTGTCGAGATCGGATACGATCACGACGATCTCGGCAAAACCATCGTCAAAGGGCAGCGACGACAAGCCCTTGGACAGTGCGACCGACGTACTTGCCCCGAGTACCGCAAGCACGGCAACAATAGCCGCAGCGGTCCTGAGTATTCGAGGCACTCGCGTGATCGTCATTCCACTATCCACCGGCATTCGTTACCCCGATTCGATAGGCTACGGGCATTGATTATCCGCCCGATGTACGCCATCCCCATAGCCATCATGCGCCGCTGGCTCTTTTGGTCAACTGTTCCATGGTTGCTGCCGCAGGCTCTCTGGGTCAAGCGGCGCACACCGCGTTTCGCGGCCCCCGCTGGTGCTGAGCACGGCCACGTCGATGTAGCAGGGAGCTCCGGTGCGAACCTTCGATTGTTAGGGCTCGGCGACTCGATCATCGCGGGCGTTGGTGCGCAGGCTGCCGAGGAGTGCCTTAGCGCACGCCTCGCACAGCAGATCGCTCACCGATGTCAGCGCAGCGTCGAGTGGACGAACGTCGGACGGATCGGCGCGACTACGAGCCGCGTATTGGGTGCGCTCACGCAGCGCCTGCCATCGCACTCGGCAGACGTGATCCTGGTGTCCGTGGGGGTGAACGACGTCACCTCGCTGCGTCGGCGCGAGGGCTGGTCGCAAGAGATTCGAGCCCTTGCCGACACGCTCGCCGTGCACTCGCCGGAGGCGCCGGTGTTGTTTCTGGGCCTACCGCCCATGCATGTTTTCCCAGCGCTGCCCTCACCGCTGCGCCAGACGCTGGGCTTGCGCGCCCGATTATTTGACGAGACCCTCGCGAGCACCCTCGCGAATCACTCGCGCGCTCGGCACGTCCCGATCGCCCTGAGCGCCACGCCCGACATGTTTTGTGCCGATGGCTTTCACCCCTCGCCCGCAGCCTACGCACTCATTGCCGCGGCTCTGGCGGATCAGCTGCAGATCGCCGGGTGCAGCCGAATCACGCCGCGACCCGCGTGTAATCTGCGCCTATCGTGACTCCGCTTGCGCCACTACTTCGACTACTCGAAGCGCATACCCCCGAGGATGCCGACGAAGCGCACAGCCTCGCCGAAATGCGCCGGATGCTGCCGCAACTGGCGCATCCCTTATCCCGCAACCAGATGCCCGCGCACTTCACGGCGAGCGCCCTGCTTGTCGACATCGAGGCTGGCCGGGTGGCTCTGCTGCACCACGCCAAACTGGACAAGTGGTTGCAGCCCGGCGGGCACGCCGAAGCCATCGATGAAGGTCTCATGCATCACGCGGCATTGCGCGAGGCAACCGAGGAAACGGGCTGCGCGGTGCGCCTGTATCACGACCCGCCGACGCTACTCGACGTCGACGTCCACCGGATTCCCGCTCGAGCGGATCAGGCCGCGCACCACCACCTCGACCTGCGATTCCTGGTCGTTGCGAAAGATCCGCAGGCCCTCGCGCTGAATGCGGCCGAGTCGTTCGCGGTGCAGTGGTTTTCCTTCGATGCTGCGATGTCGCGGGCGGCGGACCCACCGCTCAGACGAATGATCCGGAAGGTACGATCGATCCTGGGTCGCTGACCGGTGATTCACTCAAGCCACATCTGAGAGGACGTCGGAGAGTTCTGTCCACGAATAGTCATACTTACCGGGACCTGATCCAGTGTGTGACCGACGAACCGACGGAGAGGGTGAGATTGAATCGGTGACTTCGTCCACGAACCCTACTCACACCCATGAAATAAAAAACGGAGCGCAGGGCTCCCGTTTTTATTTCATTTGGCGGGCAAAAAACACCCACATCACTACTGGCTCACGACGGACGCGGCTCGGTTTTGAACACCATTAGGGATTCGAACGTCATGCCGCGGTCAAGGATACTTTGATACCGAGACTCTGCAGGACCTTCAAAACAGTGTCATAACGCGGCTTAGCGCCTGGCGTCAGCGCCTTGTAGAGACTTTCTCGACCGAGGCCAGCCCCTTCAGCGATAACGCCCATTCCGCGTGCCTTCGCAACCTGTCCAATCGCCGTCAGGAAAACGTCAGGGTCCGGGTCCTCGAGTGCTGCAGTCAGATACTCTGCAACGACCTCGTCATCGTCGAGGAACGCGCTGGTATCGAATCGTTTAGCTTTTAGTTTGGCCATAATATTTATCCTCCGAGATCTCTCAGGATGCGTCGCGCTCTTTCGATATCCCGCGATTGGGTCGATTTATCACCACCGCAGAGCACAAGCAGCAACACCGTCCCACGCTGTACGAAATAAACGCGATAGCCGGCCCCAAAATGAATCCGCATCTCGCGGATACCAGCCCCAACCGACTTCACGTCGCCAAGATTGTCAAGCTGAACGGAGTCGAGACGAGCAAACTCAGCGAACTCAGTCGCAATTTTGACCGCGAACCATTAATTGACAAATCTTTGCTGAAATACGGACGAGAAAAATCCCTCGCGGGTTGAATAACCACGGCTAATTCTTTTAGCGTTGAGTTATGTCACGCGCTACCCTGATGCTGATCCCCCTCGTCTTGCTAAGCGCCTGCGGGGGCGGCGGGGCAAGTAACACATCTTCGGTACCGACGACGCCGGCCGCCCCGCCCGGGTTGGTAGCCACCAGTTGCGGCAGTTATCAAGGATCGCTGCAAGGTTCGACCTACGCGTTTCTCGGGATTCGCTACGCCGCCGCACCCACAGGCTCGCGCCGCTGGCAGGCACCCCAGCCCGCCACTTGTCCGACGACGGTACAGCAATCCAATACGTTCGGTTTCAAATGCCCGCAACTCGATACCACGACGAATGCGTTCGTCGGTGACGAGGACTGCCTGACCCTAAACGTCTGGGCGCCGACCGCGGCGGTCGGAAACAACAGCGCCCGTCGTCCCGTATTCGTTTTTATCCATGGCGGTGGTAACTCGCTGGGCTCGAGCTCCGAAACCTTGGCAGGAGGTGTACCCACCTACCGCGGCGACCGTTTGTCCGGATATGCCAACGCCGTGGTCGTCACGGTCAACTATCGCATTGGACCACTCGGGTTTCTGGCGCATCCCTCGCTCGATGCCGAAACAGCGCAAAACACCTCGGGCAACTACGGCATTCTTGACCTGATCGCCGCTCTACGCTGGGTACGTGATTCGATCGGAAACTTCGGCGGCGACCCGGCCCGCGTCATGGTATTCGGTCAGTCTGCGGGCGGTCAGAACACTTGTATGCTGTTGGCATCGCCCTTGGCTGCGGGGCTGTTTCATGAGGCGGCAATTCTGAGCGGCGGCTGCCCGAGTCGAACTCGTGCGCAAATCGACGTCGCGACACAGTCATTGAGCTCCAAATCGGGCTGCGCCAACGCCTCGAACGTTCTCGGGTGTCTGCGCGGCAAGACGGCTGAGGAGTTGCTGCGGGCAGATCCCCCTGTAGTGCAGGTCTCAGGCAGTCAGACGCCGTGGCAACCGCATGTTGATCGATACGTATTGCGCGATGCTCCCATCGCGACCTTCAATGCGGGCGGACAGAATCGTGTTCCGGTGATGGTGATAACCACCGCAGATGAGACTTCTAGGGATATCAGTCCCTCGCTCACAGAGTCGCAGATGCTAGCGATCGTAAATTCACAGTTCGGAGCACTCGCCCCGCAAGTGCTGGCGCAATATCCGCTGTCGCAATTTGGGGGCTCGCCATGGAGGACCTACACGCAAATTACCACCGACGCGAAATTCGTCTGTCCGGCACGCGTGTATTCGCGTGCGTTGGCGCGCACCCAACAGGAGCCCGTTTTTCGTTCGCTATTCGCCGAGGCCATCGACTCCCCAAATCTCATCAATTTCGGCGCGTTTCACGGCGCGGAAATTCTTTTTGTGTTCGACAACCTCGATATCAGCGGATACCAGGCGACACCGGGGGAACTGTCTCTTCGAAACACCATTCAGTCGTATTTTCGAGATTTCGCGACCAACAAAGATCCGAACAGCACATCGCAGATAACTTGGACGCCCTATAACGCAACGCAGGATAACTATCTGACGCTCGAGGGCGGAAACGTACGAATGCAGGCCGGGCTGCGCACGGCTCGCTGTGATTTTTGGGAGCAGGTTCTGCCTAACCTCTAACGCGGCTGCTCCAGCAGCGTCCGCACTCGGTCGATCTCCCGCTCCCGCTCGGCTGCGCCCGCAGGAAGTGGCAGGAATACGTCCGGCAGCACGCCAACCGCATCGACGGGCAGGTGCGGCAGCCGCGTGGAACGTGACGTCGCATAGAGCACCAAGCGCTTTCCCGACGGCAACTTGTGCGGACGGAGATTCGAATAGTCCAGGGCTCCAGCCGTACGCCGTCCGAAAAGCTTCACGTTCCAGGATTGCTGCATGGCCAGCAGGAATTGCTCGCATGAACTGCCGCACCCGCGATCCGTCAGCACGGCCACGCGCGTCGGGCGCTTGCGGCCCTTGTCCTCGGGTTCGACCTTTGTGACGACATCCTTCAACGCCGGATGCGGCACGTAGGTGCCGGGTTTAGCCGCCCGCATGGCCTCAACGAGCCGACCGATGCTCTCAAGGCAACCCTTGTCACCGGGGGCCCACCATTCGCAGACCCCCGCGGTTCCTTCGACATTGGCCGGGGTCGCAGGAAACTCCACGCCGGCCATCAAGACGGCATTTCCAATGACCGCATCCGTGATGGGCGCATAGGTGTCGTCACTGCCGCCGTTGTTGTCGCGCACGTCGATGATCCAGTGAGGCGTACGCTCCAGACGCTGGCGGTTCTCGGTCATGAGCGTGCGGATCGTCTCCGCCTCGGACGCGAAGAAGGTTGGGAACGTCAGTAGCGCCGTCTTATTCGAAAGCCACGTGATCCGTGACCTGCGTTCCGGCGACTTGGTCGGGGCATCCCCTGCACCGGCGCTGGCATTGCTATTCGGCGTCCAGTCGGCGGGCACGACCTCTAAATGACCGTCGCGCCACGCGGAGAAAAAGGTCTGGATGATTTCTATACAGGCCTCGTCCGTACTCGCTGACGAGGCATCACGCAGCGCCCGTTCCTGCGCCGCCGCGATGACGGCCTCGCCGCGAAACTGGCGAGTGTCGGCTGCTCCGGTATCGTTCGCGATGAGGAAGTCGGGCAGATAGCCGATGTCACGCTTGCAGTTTTCCGCGACGCTGGGCTCCCCCGCACGCGCCAGTTGCCCCGCCGCGGCAACGGCAAAAATAAGAAGACAACCGAAACGAGCGAGTGACCTCATCATGCTCTCCCACGAAATCTACCACTCGGGTTAGACACGAGTGCTCACCGAAGCAGGCTCATCCCTATTACTGGAACGCCGTTTTCCAATTGGCTGTCTGCGCAGTCAGAAGCCCTGAGCGGAAATGCTGCGTTTCTCGGGGCTTCCGCGTGCGCTGAAAACGGGCTGAGCGAGTTCACAGCGCGGTGAATGGCGGAGAGGGTGAGATTCGAACTCACGGTCCCCGTGAAGGGACGCCGGTTTTCAAGACCGGTGCAATCAACCGCTCTGCCACCTCTCCGGTGTTGCTGCGGACGGAATAGGACTAAATTATGCCCAATCGGCGGCTCCCGTGCCGCCTTACGGAGCACACCATGGCCAATAATGAGTCCGTTTTCGCGGCCGTCGTCATTGCGATCGGCCTAGGCGTCGGCGGGAGCAACGTCGGCAAGGGCATCGAACGGTTTCGGATCGACGACCGCACCATCACCGTGAAAGGCCTGGCCGAGCAGGACGTGGCAGCCGACTACGCCACCTGGAACCTGGTGTTCCGCCGCGGCGGCAACAGCTTCAGTGAAGTGCAGCGGGCGCTCGCCAACGATCGTGAGCAGGTGCTCGCTTTTCTGCGTAAGGCCGGGCTCGAGCCCACCGAATACGAGATTCAACCGCTGCAGATCGAGGATCTGTACTCGCGCGACTTTGCTGCGCAAAACCAACCGCTTCGATACACCGGTACCGGTCGAGTCAGCGTGAAATCCAAGCGCACCGAGCTCGTCACCAAAACGGCTCTGGCCGTCGACCCGCTCGTGCAGCAAGGCGTCGCGCTGATGGGCGGCAACGGTCCGTTCTACCAGCTGCGCGGCTTCAACGAGGTGAAGGCGCCGCTACTGGCGGCTGCGACGCGCAACGCCCGTCAGCAGGCAGAGCAGTTTGCCAAGGAGGCTGGTGCCAACCTCGGCCGGTTGCGCAGCGCCAACCAGGGCGTGATCAGCATCTCAGGTGCCGACGGCAACCAGTTCGGCGACGACCTCGGCTCGCGAATGAAGAGACTGCGAGTCGTCAGTACGTTCCAGTACGAACTCGACTGACGCCGATCAGGGGCCGGGCCGCAGCACCTCGAGGCCGCCCATGTACGGGCGTAACGCGGCCGGCACTGTGACCGAACCGTCGGCGTTCTGATAGTTCTCGAGCACCGCGACCATCGCTCGACCCACGGCGATACCCGAGCCATTGAGTGTGTGCACGGGCTCTGGCTTGCCGGTCTCGGGGTTGCGCCAGCGCGCCTGCATGCGCCGCGCCTGGAAGGCCTCGCAGTTGCTGCAGGAGGAGATCTCGCGGTACTTGCCCTGCCCCGGTAGCCAGACCTCCAGATCGTAGGTCTTGGCACTGCCGAACCCGATGTCGCCCGCGCACAGCGCGAGCACGCGGTACGGCAGCTCGAGACGTTTGAGCACTTCCTCGGCATGCGAGGTGAGTTGCTCGAGCGCAGCGTAGGAGTCGGCGGGTTTGACGATGTGCACGAGCTCGACCTTGTCGAACTGATGCTGACGAATCATGCCGCGCGTGTCCTTGCCGGCAGCGCCCGCTTCGGAGCGGAAACACGGCGTATGCGCGACGTAACGCATCGGCAACTGCTCAGGCGCCAGGATCTGCTCGCGCACGAGATTGGTCACCGGCACTTCGGCGGTGGGGATGAGATAGAGCTCACGCTCGCCCTTGAGAGCGAACAGGTCCTGCTCGAACTTCGGCAACTGACCCGTGCCTTCGAGCGCGGCCGCCGAAACCAGATAGGGCGCATAGATTTCCTGGTAACCGTGCTCGCTGGTGTGCAGATCGAGCATGAACTGCGCCAGCGCCCGATGCAGGCGCGCCAGCCCACCCCGCAGTACCGCAAAGCGAGCGCCCGAGATCCGCGCCGCAGCCTCGAAATCGAGCCCGAGTCGCTGACCTAGGTCGGCGTGATCCAGCGGCGTGAACTCGAAACTGCGCGGCGTACCATGGCGACGCACTTCGAGATTGGCGCTTTCATCACGTCCCTCGGGCACCGACGCGTCGAGCAGGTTCGGTAGACCGAGCACCCAGGCGTCGGCCTCCGCTTGAACGGCATTCAGAGCGGATTCCGCGCTACCCAAAAGGCCCGTCAGTTCCTCGCCGCGCTTGAGGAGCGCGCTTGCGTCCTCGCCTTTGCCCTTCGCCATACCCACCGCCTTAGCGGTGGCATTGCGCTCGGCGCGCAGTCGATCGGCCTCGATCTGCACCTGCTTGCGCCGCTCCTCGAGCGCAGCGAAGGCCACAAGATCGAGCGCGAAGCCGCGCCGCGCCAGATTGCGCGCAACACCGGCCGTATCGGTACGAAGCAATTTCGAATCCAGCACGAGTCTCTTCTCCTGTGGCTCAGCCACTCATCGCAAGACCGACGGAGCGCCCGATCCACGCAGCCAGCAAACATCCCATAACCGTCAGCAGCACATACGCCAGCGCCTTCATCGAGGCACCCTCGCTCGTCAGCAACACTGACTCCAGCGCGAACGCCGACCAGGTCGTGAACCCGCCGAGCACCCCGCTCAACCAGAACACGCGCCACGACTCGGCAACCGCCGCACCCTGCGCATTGCGCCCGAGGAGCACCGACAGCGCACCGATGGCGAAGCAGCCAGCGACATTCACGCCCATTGTAGCGAGCGGCAGTGCTCCAGGCGCAGCCGGCCAGGCTCGCGAGAGCAGGAAACGCGCGAGCCCACCGAGAGCGCTCCCGGCGGCGACAGCGAACCACAATGGCATCGCATTCATGAACGCCCCTTGGCCCGCAAACGTGCGAGCGCTTCGCCGATGCGGATCTCGAGACCGCGCTCGACCGGACGGTAGTACTGCCGGAGCGGTAAACCCTCAGGCAAGTACCGCTCACCCGTAGCGTAGGCCTCGGGCTCCGCGTGGGCGTAACGATACCCCTCGCCGTAACCGAGCTCCTTCATCAGCCGCGTCGGCGCATTACGAAAGCGCAACGGCACCTCGAGAGTGCCGTACTTCTGCACATCGGCTGCCGCTTCGTTATAGGCAGTGTAGACCGCATTGCTTTTGGGAGCGCAGGCCAAATAGACCACCGCGTTGGCGAGTGCGAGCTCCCCTTCAGGGCTACCCATGCGCTCGTAGGCCTGCCAGGCATCCATGGCGATCTGCAACGCTCGCGGGTCGGCAAGACCCACATCCTCGGTGGCCATGCGCGCCAGACGACGAGCAAGGTACCCCGGATCGCAGCCGCCATCGATCATCCGGCAGAACCAGTACAGCGCAGCATCGGGATCGGTGCCTCGCACGCTTTTGTGCAGCGCGGAGATCTGATCGTAGAACTGCTCGCCACCCTTGTCGAAACGCCGACGGCTGCCACTCGCAACCTCCGCCGCAGCGGCTGCATCGATGCGACCGTCGTGGGCGAGATCCGCAACGATCTCCAACATACCGAGCGCACGTCGCGCATCACCATCCGCCGCCGCTACGAGCAACTCGAGCGCCGGCTCTTCGATGTGCAGAGCGAGCGAACCGAGACCACGACGCTCGTCAGAGAGTGCCCGGCGCAGCAGTGTGCGTAAATCCTCCGACGTGAGCGACTTGAGCACGTAGACCCGCGCCCGCGAGAGCAAAGCGCTAACCACTTCGAACGAGGGGTTCTCGGTGGTCGCGCCAATGAAGATCAGCGTGCCATCCTCGAGGTAGGGCAGGAAGGTGTCCTGCTGCGACTTGCTGAAGCGGTGCACCTCATCGAGGAAGAGCACCGTGCGACCGCCACCCGCGAGCCGCGTCGCCTGGGCCTTCTCGACTGCAGCGCGCACGTCCTTCACGCCGGCCATCACGGCCGAGAGGGCAATGAATTCCGCACCCGAGGCGCGCGCGATAAGCCGCGCCAGCGTCGTCTTGCCCGTGCCGGGCGGACCCCAAAGAATCAGCGAGTGCAACTGTCCCGATTGCACCACCGCGCGCAACGGCTTACCGGGGCCCACCACCTGCACCTGGCCGACGAATTCCTCGAGGCTCTGCGGCCTCATGCGATCGGCGAGCGGTCGCGTCAGCTCGGCTGCGTCCATGTCTCCACCTTCGCAAACCAGGACTCGCGCTGCACGAGCGACACCGCGAGCGCCAACAGGATGCCGACAACATCCGCCAGAAGGTCCAGCCACTCAGCAGAGCGACCGAGCGCCATCACGCCCTGTGCCACTTCGATTCCAGCCCCGACGGCGATCATGACAAGCGTCACGCGCAGGTAGGCACGACGCTCAACAAGGGCCAGGCACCAGAACGACAACACGAAGAACGCACCCGCATGCTGCAGTTTGTCGAGCTGGGGCAGCCACGAGCTCATACCACTCGAGGGGCGCAGACACGCGTAGACGATGAGTGCAAACAGCAGCGCTCCGCCGAGCACCCACCAGAGGGCCCAATGCAGAGGTCGCATGCGCCGCGCCGACTCAGCGCACCGGCGTGCCGATCAGGTCGGCACCCGGCGGCGGCTCGAAACGGAACGCCGTATCGGCCAGAGTGGGATTACGCTCGATGCGCTCGAACACGATCAGCACCTTTTGCCCAAGCTTGTCATCAAGCTCCATACGCCGCAGCTCGAGACCGCGAAAGCCGAGTCGCGTCTCACGAAACTCGGCATCGGTACGCAGCGGCACGACCCGAACCCAGTCGAGCCCATCGCGTCGCGGCAACTCGCTGACCGAAAAGGCACTGCGCAGCGGGACGGTGCCTGCGAGCAACGTCGCGGGCGTAACGGTCATCGCCGTTGAAGAAGGCTTGACCGTCACCTGCTCGACGTCGCGATCAAAGAACCAAAGATTGCGACCGTCCGCGACCATGACTTGCGCGGGTTCGGCGGCCGCCGCAGGACCCGTCTCCCAGCGAAATCGCCCCGGTCGCTGCACGATCAATCGACCCTGCTCGCGGCCACGCGAGCGGCCCCGGGCATCCGTCGTCGTCTGCGTGAACTCGGCCCGCCAGCTGCCGAGCCCAGCGAGAAAACGATCGAGCGCCGTATCCTGCGCCGCAGCCTGCAACGGCCATGCGCTGCACCACACCATCAGGCTCAGGGCGATTCGACGCAGCATCGCGTACTCAGTCGCCGGCGGGCGCGGGCACGAGAATCTCCCGGCCCCCGTTGGACTGCAGGGGACCCACGAGCCCCGCGGCTTCCATTGCCTCGATGAGTCGCGCGGCGCGGTTGTAACCAATCTTCAGGCGACGCTGCACGTAGGAGATCGAGGGCTTGCGCTCGGTGATGACGATCTTGACCGCCTCGTCGTAGAGCACATCTTCTTCGGAGTCCGCCTCGCCCTCGCCACCCTCGCCTTCTTCGGCCGGCAGGCCAGGAATAGCCCCCTTTGGACCCGAGAGCACCTCATCGATATACGTCGGTGTGCCGGCCTTGCGCAGCGCCTCGACCACGCGGTGTACCTCGGGGTCGGCCACGAAAGCACCGTGCACGCGATTGGGCATCGAAGTGCCGGCCGGCAGGTACAGCATGTCGCCGTGGCCAAGCAGGGACTCCGCGCCGCCCTGATCGAGAATGGTGCGCGAGTCGACCTTGGCCGACACCTGGAAGGCGATGCGGCAGGGAATGTTCGCCTTGATGAGACCCGTGATGACATCCACCGAGGGTCGTTGTGTGGCGAGGATCAAATGGATGCCCGAAGCGCGCGCCTTCTGCGCCAGACGCGCGATCAGCTCCTCGACCTTCTTGCCGACAATCATCATGAGGTCAGCGAGCTCGTCGATGATCACGACGATGAAAGGCAGCGGTTCGAGATCGGGGATCTGTGACTGGTCGATCGAAGGGTCGTTCGCCGCCCGACGCATCAGCACCGGATCTTTGATCGGTTTCTTCTCCTCGTTGGCATCGCGGACCTTGCGGTTGAAACCCGCAATGTTGCGCACACCCATGGCCGCCATCAGCTGGTAGCGCCGCTCCATCTCGGCCACGCACCAGCGCAGTGCGTTGGCGGCCTGCTTCATGTCCGTGACGACGGGCGCAAGCAGATGCGGGATGCCCTCGTACACCGAGAGCTCAAGCATCTTCGGATCGATCATGATGAGCCGCACGTCCTCGGCCGTGCTCTTGTAGAGCATCGAGAGCACCATCGCGTTGATGGCGACCGACTTGCCGGAGCCCGTGGTGCCCGCCACGAGCAAGTGAGGCATACGCTGCAGGTCGGCAACCACCGGCGCGCCGCCGATATCTTTACCGAGCGCAAGCGCGAGCGGCGAGCTGATGTCATCGTAGGCCTTGGACTTGACGATCTCGCCGAGCGTGACGATCTCGCGCTTCTCGTTCGGGATCTCAAGACCCATGACCGACTTGCCCGGGATCACCTCGACCACGCGCACGCTGATCGCCGACAGCGCGCGTGCAAGATCCTTAGAGAGCGAGCTGATCTGGCTCGCCTTCACGCCGGGTGCGGGGCGCAGTTCGAAGCGCGTCACGACCGGCCCCGGCAGGACCGCGACCACCTCGACCTCGACGCCGAAATCCTTGAGCTTGAGCTCCACGAGACGCGACATGGCCTCAAGGGCTTCGGCCGAGTAGCTCAATTCCTTGGCTGGAGGATCATCGAGCAGTTGCAGCGGCGGCAGTTCGCCCGCTTTGGCCGTAAACAGCGGCACCTGCCGCTCCTTCTCGACCCGCTCGCTCTTCTCCGGTTGCGGAGCCGGCGCCTCGATGCGCGGTTTGGGTCGGGCAGCGACCTTTTTGGTTTCAACCTCGACCACTTCCTTGCGGGCCGCACGCCGCTCCTCGCCCTCGGCCACATCGCGCTGCTGCTGCCGGCGTGCGCGCAACCAGTCGATCGCACCCCAAAAGCCTGCGCCCAATCGATCCATCACGGCGAGCCAGGACAACCCGAAGGCGAGCGATACACCGCTCATCGCACAGGCGAGCAGCAACACCGTGCCGCCGACGAAATTGAAGTTCTGCGACATCCAGCCGCCGAACAAGCCACCCACCACGCCACCGGCGCCCTGGCGCAGGATGCCCGGACTGAAGTGCAGCGTCGCCAGCGCGCAAGTGGCCGCGAGCAGCAGCACGAAGCCGCCGGCTCGCACGAAGGTGTTCAACCGCGAGGCCTGTTCGGGCGCATTGCGCCGGCGGAACATCAGCCAGCACGCCGCCGCAAGCATGGCCGGCAACAGATACGCGGGGCCGCCAAAAAGGAAAAACAGCGTGTCTGCCAGCCAGGCCCCTTGCAGGCCAATGAGGTTATTGATGTCGGCCGTGCCGCTGCCCGTGTAGGAGAAGCCGGGGTCGTCGGGGTGGTAACTGAGCAGCGCCACGAACAGCATCAGCGCCACGGCACCGGTAAGAATGACCGCGCCTTCGCGCAAGGCGCGTCGCACGCTTTCGGTGAACCGGTCGGGCGTTTCGCCCTTCGCTGCGGTATCGGGCAACTTGAGAGACCCTGCAGGGAGCGACATGCTGTCGCAGGGCCTTGATTCTAGTGGATTGGCGCATCGAGATACAGGCCGATCGAGCCGTCTCGGCATGGCGCCCGAGGCGCCAACCCCCTACCATTCGCCCATGAGCACACAACATCGCAAACTCATCATTCTGGGCTCAGGCCCTGCCGGGTATTCGGCCGCCGTGTACGCGGCTCGGGCCAATCGTGCCCCGATGCTGATCAGCGGCCTGCAGGAAGGCGGTCAGTTGATGACCACGACCGAAGTCGACAACTGGCCCGGTGATGCACACGGGTTGATGGGCCCCGCCTTGATGGAACGCATGAAGGCGCACGCCACGCGCTTTGGGACCGAACTCGTCAACGACCACATCCACACGGCCCATCTCGATGTGCGGCCGTTCCGACTGGTCGGCGATCTCGGCGAGTACACCTGCGATGCGCTGATCATCGCCACCGGCGCATCGGCCAAATATCTCGGCCTCGACTCCGAAGAAGCGTACAAGGGTCGTGGCGTATCAGCCTGTGCGACCTGCGACGGTTTTTTCTTTCGCGGTCAGAGCGTCGCGGTCGTGGGCGGCGGCAACACGGCTGTTGAAGAGGCGCTGTACCTCTCCAACATCGCTGCGCACGTCACGCTGGTTCACCGGCGCGATCGACTGCGCGCAGAGAAGATCATGCAAGATCGACTCTTCGAGCGCGAAAAGGCCGGCAAGGTGCGCATCCTGTGGAATCACGCGGTCGATCAAGTGCTCGGCGATCAATCGGGCGTGACGGGACTGCGGGTTCGCGCGACCGACGACACGGGCAGCGAGGATCTTGCGCTGACGGGTGTCTTCATCGCCATCGGCCACTCGCCCAATACCGACATTTTCAAGGGGCAGCTCGTCATGCAGGACGGCTACCTCAGCGTGCGCAGCGGCACCTCAGGCAATGCGACGGCCACGAGCGTCGAGGGTGTCTTCGCCGCGGGCGACGTCGCCGACCACGTCTACCGTCAGGCCATCACCTCTGCGGGCTCGGGATGCATGGCGGCACTCGATGCTGACCGCTATCTCGAGCGCTTCGATCACGGTTGATGCGCATCCAGGTCGTCGAACGCATCGACACCATCGATGGCGCGCAGTGGGATGCGCTCGATCACCAGGGCTACCCGTTCCTGCGCCACGCGTTCCTGAGCGCGCTTGAACGCACACGTTGCATCGGTGAGGGCACGGGCTGGAGCCCCGCCGTACTGACCCTGCAGGATGATCAAGGGCTGGCCGGGGCCGTGCCCGCGTGGTTGAAAACGCACTCCTACGGCGAGTTCGTCTTCGATTTTGCCTGGGCGCAAGCGTATTCACGCCATGGGCTGCGCTATTACCCGAAGCTCGTCGCGGCGGCGCCGTTCACACCGGCCACGGGTCCGCGCTGCCTCGTCCGTAGCGATCTCGATCAGCCGTTGATCTCAAGGCAGCTGATCCAATCGCTGGCCGAGTACGCCGATGAGCAAGAGCTCTCCTCGGCCCACGTTCTCTTTCCAGCCGAGGCAGACCGCAGTCTGCTCGAGCGCGATCCCGAATGGTTGATGCGTCGCGATTGCCAGTTCCACTGGCGTAACCGCGGCTACGCCGACTTCGAGGACTTCCTCGGCAGCTTCACCGCAGACAAACGCAAGAAAGCGCGTCGCGAGCGGCGACGGGTCGCCGAGGCCGGTATCACCTTCGACTCGCGCCGTGGCAGCGAGGCGAGTCCCGAGGAGATCCTCACGGCCTGGCAGTTGCACCGCGTCACCTTCCTGCGACGCGGCAACGAACCGTACCTGGCCGCTGAAACTTTTCTCGAAATCGCCCGCACGATGGGTGAGTCGCTGCTGTTCAAGTTTGCCAAGCACGGAGATGAGATTGTCGCCGTGGCCGTGTTCTTTGTTGGCCGCGACACGCTGTATGGCCGCTATTGGGGATGTAACGAGAACTTCCACAGCCTGCATTTCGAGACCTGCTACCACCAAGGCATCGAGTTCTGCATCGAGCAGCGTCTCGATCGCTTCGAGCCTGGCACGCAGGGCGAACATAAGGTGAGCCGCGGCTTCGAGCCGACCTACACCTACTCGGCACATCGCATCGCCGAGCCGCGATTTCGATCAGCGATAGCGGACTACCTGGAACGGGAGAGCGAGGCCGTCGAGCGCTATGCCGCGGGCATCGCCGAACACGTGCCTTACCGGCAGAACCTCGACACGTGAGCGCCAACGTCGTGAGCGCCAACTTCGTGAGCGCCGCCGTATGGTGAAAGGCAGGCCTCGCCGCGCCCTTTATTGGCTCGAACCCGGTGGTGATCCCGAAGCGTTCCCACCCGTGGACACCGCGCTCGACGAGCCGCCGGGGCTCGTCGCCGCGGGCGGTGACCTCTCGACCGAGCGGCTCATCGCGGCGTACCGCCGCGGGATCTTCCCGTGGTACTCGCCGGGGCAGCCCATCCTTTGGTGGAGCCCGGATCCGCGCGAAGTGCTATATCCCGGCGAGTTTCGTCGCTCCCGGAGCCTTGCCAAGCGCGAGCGAAATGCAGGCTTCGACGTGCGCTGGAGCAGCGCTTTCGCCGCAGTGCTCGAAGCCTGCGCCGCACCGCGTGACAGTGATGGGGGCGGCACCTGGATCACAGCCGAAATGCACGAGGCTTATTGCGCGTTGCACGCGGCCGGCGTCGCCCAATCGGTGGAAACCTGGCGCGAGGGTCAACTCGTCGGCGGACTCTACGGCGTGCGTCTCGGGGGCGTGTTTTTCGGGGAATCCATGTTCAGTCGCGAGACGGATGCCTCGAAGATCGCGCTGTCGGCACTCGTGCGCGCAGCATCAGAACTTGGCATCGAGCTCATCGACTGCCAGATGCCGACACAGCACCTGGCCTCGCTCGGCAGCCGTGCGCTGCCCCGAGAGGAGTTTCTGCGCGAGTTGAGGCGCCTGCTCGGCACCATTTAAGTGCTGGCCCGGTGCTCGCCGATTTGCTTACCGGGGCGGGTTTCGGCAGAATCCGCGCTTCTTCAATTTCGGGTGCCCGCAAACTGATGTCCAAAGAAGACGCGATCCAGATGGACGGCGAAGTCGTCGACACGCTGCCGAACACCACTTTTCGCGTGAAACTGAAGAACGGGCACGTCGTCACGGCGCATATCTCGGGCAAGATGCGCAAGAACTACATCCGCATCCTGACGGGCGACATCGTCACGGTTGAACTCACGCCCTACGATCTGACCAAAGGCCGCATCGTCTACCGCGGCCGCTGAGCCGACCTTAGTCGACGAGTTCAGGCTCCTCGGTCGGGATGCATTCCAGCTCGAGCCCCGAATCGTCACGCTTCACGCTGACCTTCACCGTACCGCCGTTGACGAGCTTGCCGAAGAGCAGTTCTTCAGCGAGCGGCCGCTTGATGTGCTCCTGAATAACCCGCGCCATCGGTCGCGCACCCATGCGCGGGTCGTAGCCCGTACGAGCCAGCCACTCGCGCGAGGCGTCATCGAGCAGCAGTTGGACTCGCTTGCCCTCGAGCTGCGTCTCGATCTCGACAAGGAGCTTCTCGACGACACGCTCGATCGTCGCGGCATCGAGCCCGCCGAACTGGATCACCCCATCGAGACGGTTGCGGAACTCCGGCGTAAAGAGCTTTTTGATGGCCTCCATACCGTCGGGGGTGCTGTCCCCGGGCATGAAACCAATCGGCGTGCGCGCCATATCGGCGGCTCCTGCATTGGTGGTCATGACGATGATGACGTGACGGAAGTCGGCCTTGCGACCGTTGTTGTCCGTCAACGTGCCATGGTCCATCACCTGCAGCAGCAGATTGAAGACGTCGGGATGCGCTTTTTCGATTTCATCGAGCAGCAGCACCGCGTGCGGGTGCTTGGAAATGGCCTCGGTGAGCAGGCCTCCCTGATCGAATCCCACGTAGCCCGGTGGCGCGCCGATGAGCCGCGATACCGTATGTCGCTCCATGTACTCGGACATATCGAAGCGGATGAACTCGATCCCAAGCGCAATGGCCAGCTGCCTCGTGACCTCAGTCTTGCCGACCCCCGTTGGGCCCGCGAATAGGAAGCTGCCGACGGGCTTGCGCTCATCGCCAAGACCCGAGCGGGCCATCTTGATGGCGGCTGACAGCGTTTCGACCGCCTTGTCTTGACCGAAGATGACGAGCTTGAGGTTGCGCTCGAGATTACGCAGCACTTCCTTGTCGTTGCTCGAGACGGTCTTTGGCGGAATGCGGGCAATCCGCGCGACCACTTCCTCGATGTGGTGCACATCGACCACGGTTTCGCGCTCGGCCGCAGGCTTCAGGCGCAGCCGGGCACCGGCCTCATCGACCACGTCGATCGCCTTGTCGGGCAGGTGCCGCTCGTTGATGTGCCGCGCAGAGAGCTCCGCAGCGGCCTTCAGCGCCGCGTCGGTGTAGGTGACGCCGTGATGTTCCTCGAAGCGACTGCGCAAGCCTTTGAGGATCTCGATGGTCTCGGGCACGGTGGGCTCGACCACATCGATCTTCTGGAAACGCCGCGCGAGCGCATGGTCCTTCTCGAAGATGCCGCGATATTCCTGGTACGTGGTCGAGCCAATGCAGCGCAACTCGCCGTTGGTCAGCACGGGCTTGATGAGGTTCGAGGCATCCATCACGCCACCCGAGGCGGCCCCGGCACCGATGACGGTGTGGATCTCGTCGATGAAGAGCACTGCACCGGGCTGCTTGCGAAGCTCCGCCAGCACTGCTTTCAACCGCTTCTCGAAATCTCCGCGGTACTTCGTGCCCGCGATCAGCGAACCCATGTCGAGTGAGTAGATCGTGCAGTCGGAGAGCACCTCGGGCACCTGCCCCTCGACGATGCGCCGCGCGAGTCCCTCGGCGATGGCCGTCTTGCCGACGCCTGCTTCGCCCACGTAAAGAGGGTTGTTCTTGCGTCGTCGACAGAGAATTTCGATGGTGCGCTCGACCTCCATCTGCCGCCCGATCAGCGGGTCTATCTTGCCTTCGGCGGCGAGCTTGTTGAGGTTGCTCGCATACTTATCGAGAGCACCGCTGTCCGCCTCGGGCGTGCCCGCAGCCGCAGGCGGGGCCTCGTCCTTGGCCTCGCTCGCACGCTCATCGGCGAGCTTGGACATGCCGTGCGAGACGTAATTGACCACATCGAGCCGCGACACATCCTGACGACCGAGCAGGAACACCGCGTGGCTCTGCTTCTCGCCGAAGATGGCGACGAACACGTTGGCGACACCAACTTCCTTGCGTCCGCTCGACTGCACGTGGAACACGGCACGCTGCAGCACCCGCTGAAACCCCAAAGTAGGCTGAACTTCGCGCTCCTCGCCCTCGGGTACCCGCGGCGTCGTCTGCTCGATGTGCTCGCGCAGTTCGACCACGAGCCTCGCGGCATCGCCGCCGCAGGCCTGCAGGATCTCCTTGACCCGCGGCGTATCGAGGATCGACAGCAACAGATGTTCGACCGTCAGGAACTCGTGACGACCCTCACGGGCCACCTGAAAGGCCGAGTTGAGGCAGGTTTCCAATTCGTTGGACAGCATGTCAGCGGCACTCCATTGCGTCAGGCTTCCTCGAGCGTACACATCAGCGGATGCTGGTGGTCACGCGCGTAACGGGTCACCAGGGCGACCTTGGTCTCGGCGATCTCGTGGGTGAACACGCCGCAGACTCCCTTGCCGCGCATGTGGACCTCGAGCATCACCTGGGTGGCTTGGGTGCGACCCATGCCGAAAAAACGCTCCAGCACATCGACCACGAACTCCATGGGAGTGTAATCATCATTCAATAAAATGACCTGGAACAGCGGCGGCTGCTTGACCTCGGGAGTAGCCTCGGCAACCGTCGCGTCGAGACCGGGGCGTGACTCTTCAGCAGACATGGGATCGTTATAGGGGTGCCGATGACCGAACTCAAGTGTAGGCCGGCAGGCGGCTAGGTATGATTCACATCATGCGTGTCAGGTGGGATGCCCCGGTGTGGGTCGCGGGAGTGCTGGCGGTCGCGCTCGGGCTACAACTTGCCTGGGCGCTGGCGGTGCAATTCGGCGTGCTCGACCCGAACGTCGAGTCGGACGCGCCGATTTCGGCCCTGCCAGCCACACCCGCCGCGCCCCTGCCGCAAATCGCGCAGATCATCGCGGCCGAGCTTTTCGGCGCACGGGAGGCAGCGCCCGCTGCGGATCCCCTCGAAGCGCCACCAACCTCCCTCAACCTCGTGCTCGCCGGCGTACTCGCGGCCCGAACGCCGACCGAGGGTAAAGCGATCATTGGCGAGACGACGGCTACAGCCAAGTTATACGGGGTTGGCGCCAGCCTTCCCGTCGGTGCCCGCCTGCACTCGGTGTACCCAGACCGTGTCATTCTCGATCGGAATGGCACACTGGAGAGCCTGCGGCTACCCGCACAATCGACGGCTGTGTTCGGCATCCCCACCGCCGCCAGCGCGCCTGTCGCCAACGACGCCGCCTTGTCGGCGATCACCAATGTCATTCGCTGGCAGACGGTCATCCGTGCAGGCAAGCCGGGCGGTGTTCGCGTCTATCCGGGCAACGATGCCGCGCAGTTCACCGCCATCGGCCTGCGTCCGGGCGACCTGGTGCTTGCGATCAACGACACGCCGCTGACGGACCAGGCCAACAGCGAGCAGTTCATGCGAACCCTGAGCGGCTCACCGCAATCGAAGCTCACGGTGGAGCGCAACGGTCGGGAGGAAAACGTGATTTTGAACGTTGCCGGTCTCGCGCCCCCGTCGCCCACACCGCCCCCGCCGCCGAGCCCGGCGCAGGATTCGCAGAG
>Ga0192647_100858_pt1 | contig 20818 bp, 17 predicted proteins | sample LauGreFa1BDMLBSN_2_FD_133046 | JGI IMG/M metagenome (GOLD analysis project Ga0192647, IMG submission 133046) | Freshwater lake microbial communities from Lake Michigan, USA - Fa13.BD.MLB.SN - reassembly | ecosystem: Environmental > Aquatic > Freshwater > Lake | place: Lake Michigan, USA...
CCGGGCCAACACCAGCGTACACCGCTTGCTGGTCGCACGGCAGTGTGCAATATTTTGGGCCCCACCGCCTTGGGTTTTCGCCACCGTGACGACACGCGTGAAATACGCGCACTGCTGCAAGAACTCGGCATACAAGTGAATGTGGTGGCACCGCTGGACGCCAGTGTGGCCGCTATCCGCCAACTGCCTGATGCCGATTTCAACGTGGTGCTCTATCCCGAACTCGCACGCACCACCGCGCAATGGTTGCAACGCCAGTTCGACCAACCTTTCACGCAAACCATTCCCTATGGTGTCAACGGCACACTCGACTTCATCGCCGAAGTGCGCGAATTGGCCGGCATGGGCAACAGCGAGGCCACGCGCCAAGCGTATTTGCAAAACTCACGCGCCCGTTGGTATGCCAAATCGGTGGACTCGACCTACCTCACCGGCAAGCGGGTGTTCGTGTTCGGTGACGCCACTCACGCCATTGCTGCGGCCCGCGTGGCCCACCAAGAGATGGGCTTTGAAGTGGTGGGACTGGGCACTTACAGCCGCGAATTCGCCCGCGAAGTGCGCGATGCTGCCAAGCTCTACGGCGTGGAAGCACTGATCACCGACGACTACTTGGATGTCGAAGACCAGGTCAAAGCGTTGCAACCCGAGCTGCTGCTCGGCACACAAATGGAGCGGCATATTGCCAAACGTTTAGGCATCCCATGCACGGTCATTTCCGCACCCATGCATGTGCAGGACTTTCCTGCCCGCTACGCCCCGCAAATGGGTTTTGAAGGCGCCAATGTGTTGTTTGACACCTGGGTGCATCCGCTGATGATGGGCTTGGAAGAACACCTGTTGGGCATGTTCCGTGAAGACTTCGAATTCCACGACGGTGCTGCACCTTCGCATTTGGGTTCAGGCCATGGCATCACCCCGACGCTGCCCAGAGTGGTGTCGGCAGACACGCTGGCAGAAGTGCATTTGTCTCAACCTGACGAACAAATTGAAATTCCACTACCCGGCGCCCACCCGTCCAGCGTCGACAGCACCGATTGGGCACCGGAAGCTGAAAAAGAATTGAAAAAAATCCCGTTTTTTGTCCGCGGCAAAGCCCGTCGCAACACCGAGTTATTTGCCCGTGAGCGCGGCGTCTCGCGCATCACGGTCGAGACCATGTACGAAGCCAAGGCCCATTTCAGCCGCTGAAGTCCCACAGGAGCAACCCGATGATCGAAACCGCCAACATCCCCGTCAGCCAAATCAAACGCGGCGGACGCCCCGACGGCGAGGGCAGCGTGCAAGTGCAGCTCGACCCCAGTGTGAAGATTGGCAATGCCAAAGTGTTTGCCATTTATGGCAAAGGCGGCATTGGCAAAAGCACCACCTCCTCCAATCTGTCGGCCGCCTTTTCCAGACTGGGTAAGCGGGTACTGCAAATTGGTTGTGACCCCAAGCACGACAGCACTTTCACGCTCACCAAAAAAATGTTGCCCACGGTGATTGATGTGCTCGAAACCGTGGACTTTCATGCCGAAGAGCTGCGCGTGGAAGACTTTGTGTTTGAAGGCTACAACGGTGTGATGTGCGTCGAGGCCGGTGGCCCGCCTGCAGGCACAGGATGCGGCGGTTACGTGGTCGGTCAAACCGTGAAACTGCTCAAAGAGCACCATTTGCTGGAAGACACCGATGTGGTGATCTTCGATGTGCTGGGCGATGTGGTGTGCGGCGGTTTTGCCGCGCCACTGCAACACGCGGACCGCGCCTTGATCGTCACCGCCAACGACTTCGATTCCATTTTCGCCATGAACCGAATCGTGCAAGCCATCGGTGCCAAGTCGAAGAACTACAACGTGCGCTTGGGCGGCGTGATCGTCAACCGCAGCGACGACACCGACCAAGTCGACAAATTCAACGCTGTCACTGGTCTGAAGAACATGGCGCATTTCCCCATGCTCGATGAAATCCGCAAAAGCCGTTTGCAGAAATGCACCATGTTTGAGTTGGAAGCCACGCCGGCTGTCAAGGCCGTGCAGGACGAGTACATGCGCTTGGCCGCTGCCTTGTGGGCAGGTACCGACCCGCTGCCGTCCATTCCCATGAAAGACCGCGATATTTTTGATTTGTTGGGATTTGATTGAGATGAACCACGCCAGTTACGTCGCCAGACGCGGGCAGATCGAAACCTATTTCGATCGCACAGCCGCCAAAGCCTGGGAGGTACTCACCTCCAATGCGCCCGTGGGCCGCATTCGCACGACGGTGCGCCAAGGCCGCGACCAAATGCGCCACACCTTGTTGTCTTGGTTACCGCAAGACATGCAGGGCATGCGTTTGCTGGATGCCGGATGCGGCACCGGCGCTCTGGCGCAAGAGGCCATGAAACGCGGTGCCGATGTGCTGGCCATCGATTTATCGCCCACCTTGGTCAACTTGGCGCGTGAACGCCACGCACAAGATTTATTGACCACACCTGCACTCAGCGCCAAAGGGGGCAGCATCACGTTTTTGGCAGGCGACATGCTGGCTGCTGAGCACGGCGAGTTTGACCACGTGGTGTGCATGGATTCGCTGATCCATTACGACACGCAAGACATCGCCAATGCTTTCGAGTCGCTCAGCAAGCGCACCAAGCATTCAGTGCTGTTCACGTTCGCGCCGCATTCACCTTTGCTGGCGACCATGCACGCCATGGGTCGCTTGTTTCCGCGCACCGACCGTTCGCCGCAGTTGTCGCCGGTGCGCAAATCCACCTTGCATGTCTACATCGAACGCGCGGTGCGTGAACATGGCTGGCGTCCACAGCGCATGCAACGCATCTCCAGCGGTTTTTACACCTCACAAGCGTGGGAGTGGGTGCGCCAATGAAGTTTGCCGCACGCCCTCCCGCCTGGATGCAGTCGCTGATGCTGCAGTACGTGCCCTTTGCGGACGCGGCTTCGCCCGATCTGCCATTGACACGGCTGTTTCGCTTGGCGCTGTTTCAGTTGTCGGTGGGCATGGCCATGGCGTTGCTGGTGGGCACACTCAACCGGGTGATGATCATCGAACTGCAAGTGCCTGCTTGGTGGGTGGCGTTGTCCGTCGCGCTGCCGTTGGTATTTGCACCGCTGCGCGCCATGATTGGATATCGCAGCGACACGCACCCTTCCGCGTTGGGTCTGCGCCGCATTCCCTACATGTGGATGGGCACCATTTTGATGTTCGGCGGTTTGGCCGTGATGCCGTTTGCATTGTTGGGCTTGTCTGAACCACGCGAAGGCTATTTGTGGGTGATTCGGTTCGGCGCGGCCATGGCATTTTTGTGTGTCGGTGCTGGCATGCAAATCACCCAAACCGCTGGCCTGGCACTGGCTTGCGATGTGTCACCCGCCGACAAACGCCCGCGCGTGGTGGCATTGATGTACGCCATGCAATTGTCGGGGCTGATCGTCGGCAGTGCAGCACTCAGCCTGCTGCTCAGCAACTTCTCCCCCCAAAAACTGATCCAAGTGGTGCAAGGTTGTGCGGTCGTGGTGGTGGCCCTCAATTTGGTGTCGTTGTGGAAACAAGAAGCCCGCGGCAGCCGCCGGGGCAAACGCGAACCCGACGGTTTTTCACAGCAATGGCGCATGCTCATGGGCTTGCCAAAAATGCGCCGGTTTTTATGGACCGTCGGTTTGGGTACGGCAGCCTTCAGCATGCAAGACATAGTGCTTGAGCCTTACGGCGCACAGGTGCTGGGTTTGGATGTCAGCCTGACCAGCGGCTTGACCGCGCTGACCTCCTTGGGCGCATTGTTGGCGTTTGCGCTGTCTGCCCGGCTGATGTCGCGCGGCATGGACGCGTGCCGCCTGGCCGCACTGGGTGCGCTGATCGGATTGCCTGCATTTGCCTGTGTCATTTTTTCTGCACCGTTGCATTCGACGCTGTTGTTTCAAACCGGTGCCAGCCTGATTGGCTTTGGCGGTGGTTTGTTTTCTGTCGGCATGTTGTTGACAGCCATGGCCATGACCGACAAGTTGCATGCCGGCATGGTGCTCGGCGCATGGGGTGCGGTCCAAGCCACGGCTTGCGGCATAGCCATGGCCTTGGGTGGTGTCACACGCGATCTGGTCGGGCATCTGGCCGAGCAAGGCATGTTGGGTGAAGCATTGGTCTCACCTGTCACGGGTTACAGCATGGTGTTTCACATCGAGATGTATATGCTGTTTTGTGTGTTGATTGCGTTGGGTCCATTGGTGAGTCGCCAGCGACAAGCCACGGTATCCGATGACAACCGATTGGGCTTGGCACAACTGCCCGGCTGAAGTTGTGTTTGCGTTTTTCTAAGGAGAGAGCGTATGGAATTTGGTGCTATCACCCAATACGTAGACGTCGCCCAAATCGTCCTCTACATGTTCTGGGCGTTTTTCGCTGGCCTGATTTATTACTTGGCACGCGAAAACCACCGCGAGGGCTACCCGATGGACAACGGCCATTTGCAAGGCGGCCCGGTGCAAATCGGCTGGCCCATGCCTGAGCCCAAGGTGTTCAAAATGGCCGACGGTCGTGAAATTTTGGCGCCCGATGTCAACCGTGTGGATGGCAGCTATAGCGCCCAACCAGCCCATGCTTGGCTGGGCGCACCGCTCGATCCTGTGGGTGACCCGTTGCTCGCGGGCGTCGGGCCAGGTGCCTGGGCTGCGCGTGCGGACGAGCCCGATCTGTACCACGGTAACCACATCAAAATCGTGCCGTTGCGTGTCGCCGCTGACCATGGCGTGATGTCACCCGACATCGACCCACGCGGGCTGCCGGTGTATGGCGCAGACCGCTTCGAGGCCGGTCATGTGAAAGACCTGTGGGTCGACCGCTGCGAAATGATGTTCCGCTATATCGAAGTGTCTTTGCACTCTGGCGACACGGTGTTGCTGCCGATGACCTTCTCGCGTATCAACCGCCGTGGTGTGTTCGTGTCTTCCATTTTGGCCGAGCAATTCGCCCATGTACCGAAAACCAAAAGTGATGTGCAAATCACATTGCTTGAGGAAGAAAAAATCACAGCCTATTACGGTGCGGGCACGCTCTATGCCATGCCAGAACGCCAGGAGCCGCTGTTTTGAACGTCAATCCTCACCACGAACACGAGTTTGAGGTCGCCCCTGGTTTGCCCGAGGCCTTGCCATCGGGCGAGCGTTTGTTGTGGCAAGGTGCACCCGACTGGAAAACATTGGCGCTGCATGTGTTTCATGTGCGCACGCTGGCGGTGTATTTCTTGGTGATGATGGTGTTGCAAGCCCTGTATTTGTTGGGAGAGCAGCAGCCGCGTTGGTGGGTACCGCTGACCACCAGTTTGGTGTTGAGTTTGACGGCCTTGGGGGTGCTCTCTTGGATGGCTTGGATGACGGCACGCACCACGCTCTATACCTTGACCAGCAAACGTGTGGTCATGCGCATTGGCATTGTGCTGACACTGACCTTCAACCTGCCGCTGCGCATGGTGGCTGCGGCCAGTGTCAAGCCCCTGAAAAACGGCAACGGCGACATCGCTTTGAAATTGGCGGGTGATGACCACATTGCCTGGCTCAACCTCTGGCCGCATGCCAAGCCATGGGCATTGAAAAACCCTGAACCTTGTTTGCGTTGCATTCCGGATGCGGTTCGCATAGGTGAACGCTTGGTGCAGGCTTGGCGCGAAGCCAATCCGCATGTGCCGGTGATGTTGGGCGACATCATTGACGACCAGCCCGGCGTGGACATGAACCATGGAGCGTATTCCACATGAGCCAATCCCTGTCCAACCAAAACCTGCCCGGTCAACACAGTTTGACAGGTTGGATTTTTGTGGGCTTTCTCAGCAGTGTGTTGTTGGTGGTCGCCTTGTTGCGCAACCAAGGCATGGTCACACCGCAAAACGATGCCCCCGTCAGCTGGCAATTGACACTGCGGTTTGAAGACCGCCCCAATGGCGATATTGCTGTGTTGGACGCCAACAACCAAATGGAAATCGCCCGCTACCAAGGCGAGCAAGGCTTTGTGCGCGGCACATTGCGCACTTTGTCGCGCGAGCGCATGCGCCGTGGCTTGGGCTCTGGGCCTGCGTTTGAACTCATCGGCCACACCGATGGCCGCTTGACGCTCAACGATCCCGCCACCGGTGTGCGCATCGATCTTGAATCCTTTGGCCCCACCAATATGTCGTCGTTTGCCCAACTGCAATTGCACGCCAAATCTTTTCAGAATGCTACCCAGGAGTAAGCCATGACCCAAGCCGCCACCCTTGACTTTGACCATGTTGAATTGCTGATCGGCGCGGTCGAAAACGCTGCTGACGCCAACGCCAAAGCGGTCCGCAACACGGTGCTCAGCCCGCGTTTCTACACCACCGATTTCGATGCCATGGACAAGCTGAATATCGAATCGGTGCGTGCGGAATGGGACACCATGATGAAAGAGTACGAAGGCGACAACAACCATGACCACTTCCAGCGCGACGCCGCTTTCGCCGACGAAGTGCGCGAACTCATGCCGCAGTTGTCCCCCGAGATGCGCCAAGAGTTTCTGGACTTTCTCATCAGCTCTTTGACCTCTGAATTCTCCGGTTGCATTTTGTACAACGAAGTACGCAAGCATGTGAAGAACCCGGACATCAAACAACTCATGACCTTCATGGCGCGGGACGAATCCCGCCACGCCGGCTTCATCAACCAGTCGTTGCGTGACTTCGATTTGGGTATCGATTTGGGTCAGCTCAAACGCACCAAGTCCTACACCTTCTTCAAACCCAAATTCATTTTTTACGCCACCTACCTGTCCGAAAAAATCGGCTATGCGCGTTACATCACCATTTACCGTCAGCTGGAAAAACACCCCGATAAACGCTTTCACCCGATCTTTCGCTGGTTCGAGCGTTGGTGTAACGACGAATTCCGCCACGGCGAATCGTTTGCACTGATCATGCGGGCCAACCCTGATTTGCTGCGCGGTGTCAATTTGCTGTGGATCCGCTTTTTCATTTTGGCGGTGTATGCCACCATGTATGTGCGGGACCACACCCGCCCGCTGTTGCACGAAGCCATGGGCTTTGAATCCACCGACTACGACTACGAAGTGTTTCGCATCACTTCGCAGATTGCGCGTCAGGTATTCCCGGTGGAAGTCGATATCGATCACCCCACCTTCCGCGCTTGCATGACCCGACTGGTTGAACTGTCCATTGCCAACGCCAAAGCCAAAGAACGCGGTGGCTTGCTCGGACTGGCTGGCCGCGCCGTCTCGGCGGTGCAAGCGGTTTGGACTTTTGGCAGGTTGTATTTTTTGCCCGTCAAGAAAAACACTTTGCCGGCGGATATCCGCATGCAACCCACCTGGTGATCGGCTGTTTGAATGACTGAATTTTTCACCACCACGCTGGGCGCTGGCCTGTTTGCGGTGTTTTGCTGGTGGTTAGGCACGGGTGCGATTTTGTGGTTGGTGCGCCTGCCCACTTCCACGTTTCGCTGGAGCATGTTTTGTCTCAGCTTTTTGCTGGGCCTGAGTTTGTGGACTGCGTCGCTCAGCATGCGTTCGCATTCGGTGTTGAACGCCTACATCGGCTTTGTCAGTGTGATCGCCATGTGGAGTTGGCACGAAATGGCCTTCCTCACTGGCTGGCTGGCAGGGCCGCGCCGCCTGCCGCTGGACCCTGGCTTGGGTCTGAACCAGCGTTTTGGCCAATCTGTCATGGCGCTGCTCTACCACGAGGTGGCATTGCTGTTTAACTTCGGCGTGTTGCTGGCCTTGCAACAAGGACAACCCAACCATGTGGCCTTGTGCACTTACGCTTTGCTGTGGTGCATGCGCTTGAGCGCCAAACTCAATTTGTTTTTTGGTGTACCCCAAGTGGGCGAACAGTATTTACCTGTGCACTTGCGTTACATCGGCAGCTATTTCAAAAGCGGACGCATCAGTCCGTTTTTCTTTTTCACCATGGCCTTATCCGTGGTGGTGTGGTCCTGGATGGTGTGGGAATTGCAAACCGGCGCCGTGATGATCAGCGCTGCTTGGGTGTTGTTGTCTTCGCTGCTGGGCTTGGCCATCATTGAACATCTGCTGATGGTGTTTGCTTTGCCCTTGCAACGCCTGTGGGGCTGGGCCATGAAACGCAGCCCTTATGCCGCAACACGCACAAGCCTTTTAGAAACCACACCGGCCGTCATCGTGCCGGTGAATACAGCCAACCAAGCAGACCCCGCATGAATGCTTTTCGCACACAAAACGAACGCGCCCCTGGCGAAACCCCGGCGCGCCATTCGCCTCGCGCGGTGGTGATTGGCAGCGGCTTTGGCGGCTTGGCCGCCGCCATCCGCTTGAGCGTGATGGGCTACCAAGTGCAAGTGCTGGAGAAGCTCGATGCGCCCGGTGGACGCGCTTATGTGCACAAACAAGACGGCTTCACGTTTGATGCAGGTCCCACCATCATCACCCTGCCGCATTTGCTGGAAGAGTTGTTCACGCTGTGCGGTAAGCGCATGCAAGACCATGTCGATCTGCGTCCGATGTCGCCTTTCTATCGCATCCGTTTTGACGATGGCACCCATTTCGATTACAGCAACGACGAAGCGTCCATGCTCGCGCAAATTGAAGCCATCAGTCCATCCGATGTGCAAGGTTTCAAAGACCTGATGAAAGCGTCGGCACGTTGCTATGAGTTAGGGTTTGTGGAATTGGGGTCGATTCCGTTTGAAACCATTGGCGACGTGATCAAGGCCTTGCCCAATTTGATACGCATGAAAGCCTGGCGTTCGATCCACAGCATGGTGGCGCGTTACCTCAAGCATCCGAAACTGCGCATCGTCATGAGCTTTCACCCACTGCTGATCGGTGGCAACCCGTTTTCGGTCACCTGTGTCTATTCATTGATCCACATCTTGGAGCAACGCTGGGGCGTGCATTCCGCCATGGGCGGCACCGGCGCGATTGTCAATGCCTTGGTGGGATTGCTCAAAGACCGCATGGTGCCTATCCGCTACAACGCTCCGGTGACGCGTATCCGCGTGAAAGACGGCAAAGCCGTGGCGGTCGAGTTGGACAACGGAGAATTGATCGGCGCCGATATTGTTGTCAGCAACGCCGATGCCGCCTGGACCTACCGCCATTTGCTCGAAGAAAAAGAGCGCCCGCATTGGAGCAACCGCCGGATTGAAAAAGGCCACTATTCATCGGGCTTGTTCGTCTGGTATTTCGGCACCAACAAACAGTACACCGATGTGCCGCACCACATGATGGTGCTGGGCCCGCGTTACAAAGAATTGCTGCAAGACATTTTCAAAAACCACACACTCGCCAAAGATTTCAGCCTGTATTTGTACCGCCCCACCGCCACCGACCCGTCGCTGGCGCCCGAGGGTTGCGACACTTTTTATGCGCTGTCAGTGGTGCCCAATTTGAGCAGCGGCACCGATTGGCCTGCCATCACCGAGCAATACCGCAACGCCATCGCCACGGCCTTGCAAGACAGCGTGCTGCCCGGTTTGAAACAACACATCGTCAGCTCGCGCGTGACCACACCGCAAGATTTTCAAGACCGTTTGTGGTCGTTCAAAGGCGCGGGCTTCGGGCTGGAGCCTGTCATCACGCAAAGCGCATGGTTTCGCCCACACAACCGCAGCGAAGACATTCCCAATTTGTTTCTCGTGGGCGCAGGCACGCAACCCGGTGCAGGTGTTCCCAGTGTGTTGATGTCGGCCAAAATGCTCGAACAGGTGGTGCCCCATGCCCTTACCGTTTACTGACCAAGCCGACCGCGATTTAAGCGCCTGCGTCGACATGATGCGCGGCGGCTCTAAAACCTTTTTCGCCGCCAGTCGCCTGTTGCCACCTCGCATACGCGATGCCGCCATCGCTTTGTATGCGTTTTGCCGTGTGGCAGATGACATGGTGGATTTGGGCGATTCGATCGAGCGCAGTTTGAAAGTACTGCACCACCGACTGGACCGCATATACGCAGGCCAGCCCGAGAACACGGTCGAAGACCGCGCGTTGGCCGTGGTGGTGCAACGCCATGCATTGCCGCGCCATTTACTCGATGCGTTGCTGGATGGCTTCGCTTGGGATGGCCACGAACGCCGATACGAAACCATGGAAGATTTGCACGGCTATGCCGCCCGCGTGGCCGGCAGCGTCGGCGCCATGATGTGTTGGATCATGGGTCCACAACAAGCCGTGACATTGGCCCGCGCTTGCGAGCTGGGCGTGGCGATGCAACTGACCAATATCGCACGCGATGTCGGCGAAGACGCACGCATTGGCCGCGTGTATTTGCCCTTGCAATGGCTGCGCGATGAAGGCATAGACCCAGACACTTGGCTGCTGTCGCCCACATGCACGCCTGCGCTGCAACGCGTGGTTGAACGGGTGCTGCAAGAGGCTGACAGTTTGTACAAGCAGTCCACCGCTGGCATCGCCCATTTGCCGCGCGACTGTCGCTCGGCCATCATGTCGGCCAATTTGATTTATGCCGAAATCGGCCACCAACTTCGCCGCAGCGGCATGGACCCGGTCAACCAACGCAGCGTGGTCAGCGGTAAGCGCAAACTGTGGCTGCTGGCCCGTGCATGGTTTCGGTCGCAATGGGTGCAAGTGCAACGCCACCAACCCCAGCCCCTGGCGGGCATCGCTTATTTGGTAGACCAATGCCAACTCAGCGCACAAACCTTGGCCTACGAGCTAGCCCTGCTACCCAAACCACCGCGCATTGAAACCATGCTCACCATTTTCGAACGCTTGGAAATGCAGCGGCGACAAGCCGCAGGCCAGCGCGTGAACCGGTTTATGCAGTAATTGGTAATTGGGGTCAGGTTCCAATTAATTTGGTTCAAATTAATTGGAACCTGACCCCAATTACAGTCCTAAAACGAACCTTCAAACAACTCTTGTATCCAGTAGTGCACCTCATTGGTGACAGGCTGGACCCAATCGCCGCCGTTGCTCAGCAATATGTAGTTCACGCGGTAATGCGGGTTGACGCGTATCAAGCTGCGGTACCCGTCTTTTTGACCGGCATGCGCATACGCACCGTGCGTCGGCTTGTCGGCAGACAACACCCATCCCAGACCGTACATATCGCCGTTTTCAAAAGCGGGGCTGGTTGAAGCTGGCGCGGTCATGCGGGCTTGGCTGGCAGGGCTGACTATTTTCCCGTCTTGGTAGGCACGCAACCACAGCGCCATGTCGGACAAAGAACTGTAAATACCTGTGGGCCCTTCGGTGCGCAATTGAATGCCTTTGGTACGTTTGGTCGCGGCATAGTTGAGTGCCAATGTTTCGCTGGACAAACTTTCATCGGTTTCAACCCGGGTATGGGTCATGCCCAGAGGCTCAAACATGCGTTGCCTCATGCACTGGCCATAAGGGGTGCCACAGGCTCTGGCGATGATTTCTGCCAACAACACATAGTTGCTGTTGCTGTATTGCGTTTTTGTGCCGGGTAAAAAATTCAAGCGTGGGTCGCTGCGCCAGCGTTGCAACAGCTTGTCGTTGGTGAGTCCATCCAATTCCATCAATGTGCTGGCGTTGATTTGCCGCATGTAGTCCGGCACGCCGGCGCTTTGCGCCAGCAAATGCCTTAACGTGATTGTTTCCCAGGCAGCGGGCAACTCAGGCAACCACTGAAGCACGCTGTCATCGAGTTTGAGCATGCCAATGTCCGCCAATTGCATCACCAGCGCAGCAGTCACCGGTTTGGCAGCAGATGCCAACTCGAACGCGGTATTGCCATCGATCGGTATGCGTTGTTCGCGGTGCGCAAGTCCACCCCAATTTTGATAAATCACCTCGCCTTCGAATTCCACCCAAACCGCCAGACCGGGCCCTTGTTTGGTATGCAATTGGTGCAATATCTTGTCGACGTTTTCACGAAACACCGCGATACGCTCCTGCTTGCTGGCATTGGGCAGGATTTCAGTGGCCAAGCTTGGCAAACCCATACAAGCACTCACCCCTACAACCAACAATGACAACATGCGACGCCAAGGTCGCACAGATAAGCGCTGATAAAAACCATTTTGTGAACCAACGGTCATGGCAATTCCTTGTTGATGGCAGCATCCGACCAAGCCGGTTTTCCGGGGGCATAGCGTTGTCGCATCCATTTCACCAATGACACGATTTGTGCTCGGCTCAAACTGTTTTCAAACGCAGGCATGAAACCTATTTGTCGCGAGGCTGGTTGTTGCACGCCATGCAAAATCACCTTCACCAAATTTGCTGGGCTGTCGCTGTGCAAATTGCTGTTGAGTGCCAAGGGTTGGTTCACCCCCAACAATTGCGGTCCATCGCCCTCGTGGTGGCATGCACCACAACTGCCTGCAAATTGACGGGCAGCAGCATCGGGCAGTGGCGCTTTTTCTGCGGCTTGCGTCACCACAGCGATGGCGCGTGCGCCGAAATCGGTATCGTCCAATGCGTTGGCGTTGGGATTCAACGACGCCAAATACACCGACATGGCTTTCAGATCGTCATCTGACACGGTTTGCAAATTGCGCACCACCTGTGCCATGGGCCCACTGGCCGTGCCATGAAAGCCGCTGAAACCATGGCGCAGGTAATTGAAAAAATCTTGCGCACGCCACGGCATCGGCGACGCGTTGAACGCGGTCAAGGCTGGGGCTTGCCAACCGTCGACAAACGCGCCTTGCATATAGCCTGTGCTTTTTTGTTCAGCGCCCAGGCCATTGCGCGATGTGTGGCAAGCACCGCAATGCGCCACACCATTCACCAAATATTCGCCTCGGTTCCAGAGTGCACTTTGGCTGCTGTCGTAGCGCTCTTGCCGGTCTTGGTGAAACATGCCGTTCCACACCGACAGCAACGGGCGAAAGTTCAAGCCGCCCCACATTTCAGCAGCCGGTGTGTGGTTCAACAGCGGCGGTTGCGACATCATCCAAGCGTACAGCGCTGTCATGTCTTCATCGCCCAAACGCGCGAACGAGGTGAAGGGAAACACGGGGTATAAGGCATGGCCGTCTTGCGAAATGCCTTCGCGCATCGCACGTGCAAAGGCTTGGTAAGACCATGCACCCATGCCGGTCTCGGGGTCGGGGCTGAGATTGGTGCTGTACACCGTGCCATACGGTGTGACAAAAGGTTTGCCGCCCGCCATGGGCATGCCTTGGTCTGCGGTGTGGCAACTGACGCAATTGCCCAAAGCGGCCAGTTCTGCGCCCCTGCTGATTTGTGCCGCACTGAACGCAGAAGCCACGGGCATCATGCGTGGCAGAGCGCTGCGCACACCCACCCATGTGGTGACCACTGTCAGGGTTGCCAACAACACACCGCCGATTTGTGCGAAGCGCCGTCCCCATGACTGGTCTAACCCGGGTTGTGCAAAACGCGGTGGCTTGGCGGGTTCAGGGTTGATGTCCGGTGCAGCAGGTGGCGGTGCGCCCAACGGATGCAACGCGGCACGCACCACCTCAGGGGTGAATGGCGGGTTGCGAAACCGCACACCAGTCGCATCAAAAATCGCATTGGCAATCGCGGCGGTACCAGGCACCGAGGACGACTCTCCCGCACCCAACGGGTCTTGCAAAGGGCGCGGCATTTGCACCACTTCAACCACGGGCACCTGTCTGAAATTCAAAATCGGATAGCTGCCCCATTCGGCACTGGTCACGCGACCGTCATGTGCATCGGTTTGTATTTGCTCCATCAAAGCACGGCTGGTGGTCTGCAACACATTGCCGTGCACTTGGTGTTCAACACCTTGCGGGTTGATGACGCGGCCTGCGTCATGGCCGACCACCACGCGTTTGACCTGCACTTCGCCGGTGGTTTTGTGCACTTGCACATCGGCCACCCAGGCCGCCCAAGCCGCGCCAAAGCCCGGCCATTTGCTGTGTGTGTAACGCGCATAGGCCACACCTTGCCCTTGCAACCATTCGCCTTGGGGGTCTTGTTGTTGTGGTTGGGTGTGCGTCTTCCAACCGGCTTTGTCGGCCGTGGCTTGCAATACCTCACGCGCTCGCACATCAGACAGGTGCGCGAGCCGGTATTGCAACGGATCGACAGCCGCAGCAGTCGCCAGTTCGTCGATGAAACTTTCATGCGCAAACGCATTGGGCAAAGCCGACACGCCGCGCAACCAAGAGGCTCGCAAAATCGGTGGCATGTCGTTGACGGTGATGCGCAGATCGGCAAAGTCATACGGTGGCCTTGCAGTTCGGTCGCCCATTTCATAGACCCGTGCCAGCGGCTCCACCGTTCGGGTCAATAACAAGGCCAGTGTGGTGGCACCGTTAGACGGATACGACGTGTGAAAGTCGTAGCCGCTGGGTTCACCATTGCCGGACAAACCGCCTTGCACTTGCATCCATTGCGCAGCCCCTTTGGGCTCCCACAGGTGTTCTTGTTCGCGGCTGAGTTGCACACGCACCGGTGCACCCACGGCTTTGGACAACAAGGCTGCATCGGCAGCCACGTCGTCAGCGCCATTGCGTCCATAGCAACCTGCAGCTTCCATGCGGACCATGTCCACTTCGGTGTCGTGCAGTCCACACAACAACGCAATGTCAGCACGCAAGGCATGCGGATTTTGCGTACCCGCCCATACGCGCAAACGGCAGTGCGGGTTGGCCGGGTCGGCGGGCTGCCAATGTGCCAGTGCACACGACGGGCCGATCGAGGCATGCAATTGGTACGGCCACACATAGGTACGCTGCAAATGTTGCGAAGCATCTGCCAAAGCCTGATCGACATCCCCTTCATTCACCAATTGGCGTGCAGTCGACGGGTTGCGCCTGATGGCTTGTTCAACATCTGACACATCCGGCATGCCTGGCCAAGGCTTCCACACCACGTGCAATTCACGCATGGCTTGCTCGGCATATTCTTCGCGCTCGGCCACGATGCCGACAAAATCGGCTTGCACCACCACCGAACGGATGCCCGGCACATGCGCAATCGATTGCGTGTCCACGCGCTCCAGAGTTCGACCAATGAAGTCACCACTGTCAGCACCTGCATAAGGCGGACGCACCACACGGCCGTGCAACATACCCGGCACGCGCATGTCATGCACAAACACCAATTCGCCAAACACCTTGGCCGGTATGTCCACCCGTGGCAAGCTCTCGCCAGAGACGGTGTGTTCTTGCAATGGCTTGAATGGCGTGTGAATATCCAGCGCCAATTCCAGATTCAAACCCGTCAGCAAATTTCCCCAAGGCACAGCGCGTTCTGTATCAGCTTGTATGCCTTCAGGGCACAAGCGCAATTGCTTCACCGGTTTGCCCCAAAGGTGCGAAGCTTGTTGTAACAACCATTGCGCGGCTTGCGCGGCAGCGGCTCGCAGCGGGGCTGCATGCACTTGCAACGAGGCGCTGGCGATCGTGGCGCCTTGGTTGGGCGACACATCGGTCAGACCCATGAGCAGATGCACCCGCGCAGGGGACATCGACAATTCTTCGGCGACGATTTGTGTCAAGGCCGTTCGCAAACCCGTGCCCAAATCGACATGGCCATGCAACGCCGTCACGCTGCCGTCGTCCCACAATGCAATGAAGCATTCCAAACCTTCCTCGGCATGGCTGTACACAAAACTGGGTTGACCGGGCGCGGCAGGCGCAGCGGGCAAGGGTGCGCGAACAATGCGCAACACCCCTTGCGCATGAAAAATAGCTGCCCGCGTGTGTACGTTGGCCGCTCGCATGGTCAAGCAGCGTCGGCTTGCATCAATGCAGCGGCGCGGTGCACAGCAGCGATGATTTCAAGGTGTGTGCCGCACCGACACAAATTGGCGGACAAGGCTTGGCGGATTTGTCTATCGCTCGGCTGCGGATGTTGGCGCAACAAGGCCACCGCCATCATCAGCATGCCATTCAAACAATAGCCGCATTGCGCGGCTTGTGTGTCGATGAAAGCTTGTTGCACCGGATGCGGATGATTTGCATCGCCCAGACCTTCCAAAGTGGTGATGTCGCGGTCTTGCATTTCCACCGCAGGAATGACGCAAGCGCGTGCAGGCATGCCATCGACCAGCACCGTGCATGCACCGCACTCACCCAAGCCGCAACCATATTTCGGGCCATTCAGCCCTAAGTCGTTGCGCAATACATGCAGCAAGGTGGCGGCATCTCCCAAGGTCAGATCAACCGTTTGTTGATTGACCTGGAGATGCACGGCCACTGATCGCCAATGTGACATGTACGGCAGTGGTGTCAATGTGCGAGATCAGACCGCAATGTCACCTGACTGAATGCGTTTGACACCTTTGGCGGCCATGTTTTTCCACGCAGCTTCGAGTGAACCGTTGAGGTCGATCGCGCGGCAGGCGTCTTCCACCACCGACACTTCGAAGCCAGCCGAACGCGCGTCCATCGCAGTCCATGCCACGCAGAAATCGGTGGCCAATCCGGTGACAAACACGGTCTTGATGCCGCGCTGTTTGAGGTAACCCGACAAACCCGTCGCCGTTTTGCCGTCGGCTTCCATGAACGCGGAATAGCTGTCGACCTTGGGGTGGTAGCCCTTGCGAATGATCAGTTGTGCGGAAGGCAGGGCCAAGTCTTTGTGCAATTCGGCGTCTTTGGTGCCTTGCACGCAATGGTCCGGCCACAGCACTTGTGTGCCATAGCTGAGCTTGGTGGTTTCAAACGGTTTTTTACCTGTGTATGCCGACGCAAACGAGGCGTGGCCTTGGGTATGCCAGTCTTGGGTCACCACAATATTGTTGAATGCTTTGGAAATGCGGTTGATGACAGGCACTACTTCCGAGCCCTTGGCCACAGGCAAGGTGCCGCCTTCGATGAAGCAATTTTGCACATCGACCACAATCAGCACCGAGTTATTTCCAGGTTTGACTTTTCCAGCCGACCAGGCCCAGGGAGCAACCGCACCCAATGCGCCCATGGTGCCCAACGCGGTCAGAAGTTTTCTACGATCTGCTTTCATCTTCTCTCTCCAATCAAAAACCGCACAACCCGTGCGTAGGGATACTGGCTCAACACCGATTCACCGCAGGCCGTCTTTGCCTACGATCTCGTGTACTTGTAATCCGCCCACACGCGGATGCGGTCTGCCGCTGTCGGTGACCACCACGGCCACCACGATTTCGTTTGCACGCGGCGCATCTGCCACCCGCGCTTCCATGGCATCGAAATGGCTGCGCACAAACGCGGCGTCTTTGTGGCCCAAAGGCACATCCACCGCAGTGCCGAGTGTGCCTTGTTTTTTCGCCGATGGCACCAGGGCCGCGCCTTGGCTGACCGCGACGCGCAGCGGTGCGCCCAACTTGGGGTGAAGAATGGCTGCTGCGTGTTCGAGTTCACCGCCTTCGCCCACCACGGCGGCTTTGCCATAGCTGTGCGCTTGCGCCGGGGCAATGCCCAAAGCTTGCACACAACGCTCGCCCAACAAGCCGCCGAGTTCTTCACCGATGTCGATGAGTTCGTCCAAGTTTTCGCAGAAACGGCCGGCATACGGGTTGTCGATCACCGCCATGGCCAATGCGCGACGGGTTGGTGGGTGAACCGCTTTGCCACCGTCTTGGTGAATCTCGTCGACTTGCACAATGATTTTGCGGATCTTCGCTTTCATGTTGTCTCCTGCGTGTTCAACGCAAACCATTCCATTGACTGATGTCTTCGGCCTTGAGGCCACCAACACGCGCATGCACCCGGGCACCGGTGCCCATCACCAGAATAACGATCAGCTCATCGGCCTTCGGTGCACCCGGCACACGCACTTCCATGGCGTCGAAATGGCTGCGCACATAACTGGCGTTGATATGCGTCATCGGCACATCCAACGCCGCTCCGGGCGGGCCGACTTTTTTGGTGGACGACACAATCGCCAGCGCATTGCCCGGTTGGCCCGAAGGCTTGTCGCCGCCACCGCCTTGGGTGTAGGAGGCGCGTTCGCCTTTCCAGCCGAGCAACTCGCGCATGGCATAGCCGCCCGGCACATGCCACAAGGCACCGTGCTCGAGTTCACCGCCTGCGCCCACGATCGCGCCTTTGCCGTAGCTTTGAATGCGCTCGGGTGGGACACCCATGGCATCGCACAAGGTTTTGGCCAAGGCCACGCCCAAGGGGTTCAGCGCTTCCATCATCGGCAAGACATCGGCGTGGTAGCCACCCGCATAGGGGTTGCGCAACACCGCCGCAATGGCGCCGCGTAGCAACGGCACGGTGGCAGTCGGCCCAAACTCGTGGTGTATTTCTTCCACGTGGGTGAAGACTCGCCGCTGTTCGATCAGATCACTCATCATCCCGCCCAACATTCCAAGGGTTCGGCCACCAGCGCTTGGCCCTGGCAACACAAATAAGCCGCATGTATCAGGCCGAGCGCCTGCATGCCACGGGCACAGTCTAGCCCGAGTTCAAGCGCTTTCTGCACCAAGCGATCTTGCAGCGGCGGCACATCAACTGTGACCAGCCGCGCCCCCAAATCGGTATCGTCGCGCAAACTGTCAGCGGGGCGACGCTGTATGCGCGGGTGATCGATATTGACTGCATTGGCGATCAACGTGGCCGCCACATCCGCTTGCGCCGCTGTAGCCGCCAACACCGTGACGCTGTCGGCAACGCCCAATGAAAAACTGCGCCCTTGCCAACCACTGGTGGCCACGCCACGCACCGGCTGAGCTGCATCCACCCTGAATGCACCATCGAGGATGTGTTGTTCGCTGACTGATGAAGCGTCAGACATGCGCTGCAAAGCCATCGACAAGTCGCTCACCACACCCACACGCCACTGCATGCCGTCGCGCAAATACAAAGCGATGTCGCCGCCGTTGTTCACATAGGCACGGTTCACGCCAGGCTGCGCCAAACACCCGACGATTTCTTGCGCCACCGAACCCGCCACCGCGGCCATCGGGGTGACAAAACCCTCGGGCGTGGCCACAGCCGCAGCCTGTGTGGCTTGGTACATGCGTCGCGCTATCGGGTGATGAAAGTCGTTCACCGAGAGCAAAGCCACGGGCATGCGCAAGCGGGGCAATTCGCTCACCAACTCTGGCAATACTTGGGTGAACCGTTGCCAAGCGTTTTCCAAGGCGAAGGCACAGGCTTGCTCATCGCCATCGGATTGCAACACCATGTCGATCGGGCCGTGCTGAAAATGCCAGCGGCCCTCTTGCAAAGAACGGCGCTGCGCAGACACAGGCATCAACCCAACATCGGTGGTGTGTCCAGCGGCCAAGGCGTGGCATCTGCCGGTGGCGCTTGCCAACGCATTTGCGTCGGTGCGCCATCGTTGTGCCATGCGCCGTGCGCCAAGCTGTCGTCCACACTGCGCACAAAACCCATGTGCCCGCCCAAGGCTTGGTAATCACTCAAGCGCATGCTGAATTCAATCGGCGCGACGATGGCCGGTGTTGGTACCGTGCCAAAACTGTTGGCCGGCATGCGCATCACGTCGACCATCAAGGTGATGCCACCGCCCGGCCACACATACGCAGGCGCGCCGCCACAACTGACATTGACCAAGGCTTTTTTCACGGCACGGGTGAGCTGAATCGGGTTGTCGGTGACACCCGAGCGCAAACTGCCACCCGCGCCGCCCAAGAACAACACCGACACCAACGAAGGCTCGCAGTTTTCGCCGATGCGATCGACCACCGCACGCACCTCATCGGGCATGTCTGCAGGTTGCGGTGTGAGCTGTTCGTCCAACACAAACCATGCGGCATGCTCGCCCGTGGTGGAGGTCATCAACAGGCGCAAACCCGGCCAGGCTTCTTCAGGGTTCCAATCGCCCAAAATAGACAAAGGATCGGCAATGTCGGTGCCGCCCCATCCGGTACCCGGTTGCGCCACTTGGAAATAGCGCCCTGGGGTGGATTTGCGCCCAGTGATTTTGATACCGCTGGGCTTCATGTGCAAACAACGCCCCGCTTGGTGCTCGGTCAACACGCCGGTGATGTGGTCGTCGACCACCACCACCTCATCGCACACGCCCAGCCACTGACGCGCAAACATGCCAATCGCCGCCGAGCCACAACCCACACGCATGCGCTGTTCGGTGACACCGTTGACCACCGGGGCTTGCCCAGCTTGCAACACCAACTGTGCCCCGTTTTCAATCTGCACTTCGACCGCTTGGTGGTTGCCCAACATGTGCATCAATTGCAACGCCATGCGCCCCTGCTTTTTGCTGCCGCCTGTCAAATGGTGCACGCCCCCCAGACTGAGCATTTGCGAACCGTATTCTGCGGTGGTGACATGGCCGACTTCTTCACCGTCGTACAACACCGCTGCGCGTTCATCGCCCAAATAACGGTCGGTATCGATCTTCACTTTGAGGCTGCAATAGCTGAAGATGCCTTCGGTGACCACGGTCACCATGTCAACCCCTTGCGAGCGCGAAGCCACGATAAACGGCGCAGGCTTGTAATCGGGGTAGGTGGTGGAAGCGCCTATGCCAGTGACAAACATACCGCGCTCTTCGCTCTGCACCACGGGCGTGGTTTGCGGCAAGGTGTCTGCATCTGCGCGAGGCAACAAGTCTTGCGTGTCGGCTACAACCCCCGTTTGGCGGTTCAACCACACCACCGGGTCTAAACGCACCAACACGCCGGCTTGGTTGGCATAGCGGTCGCAAGCCCCCACACGGCCTGCTGAAATTTGGCACAACACGGGACACGCATTGCATTCCACTTTGCCCTCGCGCACCGGACCGTGTTTGGGCTCGACCCGTTGCAAGCCCAGTGGCAAGCCGTTTTCTGGGCTGGGCAAACCATCGGTGTGGGTGGTGCTGGGTGTGTGCATGCGTGTTTGGATCGGACTGACAGCTGCGAAATCGATGACGCATTATGCTGTGGGCTCAGCCGGTTCAAAATTCAAAAGAAAGCATTCAGGAGAAGTTGCATGGCCACCACCACCCTCGAAGAAGCCTC
>Ga0192647_100865_pt1 | contig 20712 bp, 32 predicted proteins | sample LauGreFa1BDMLBSN_2_FD_133046 | JGI IMG/M metagenome (GOLD analysis project Ga0192647, IMG submission 133046) | Freshwater lake microbial communities from Lake Michigan, USA - Fa13.BD.MLB.SN - reassembly | ecosystem: Environmental > Aquatic > Freshwater > Lake | place: Lake Michigan, USA...
AAGCCGTAAAAATCCTCGACAAGTATATCGAAGACAAAGAGAAGAAGGATCGCCCGCCGATGCTCTTTGTTCTAGATTCACTCGGCAATCTTTCTACAGACAAAGAGATGGCCGACATTGCAGACGGCAAAGACACACGCGACATGACACGCGCACAACTTGTTCGTGGTGCATTCCGTGTTCTTACACTCAAGCTTGGTAAGGCTAAAGTACCGCTCATCGTGACCAATCACGTTTATGATGTAGTTGGTTCGTATGTTCCGACCAAGAAGATGGGTGGCGGTTCTGGTCTTGAGTATGCTGCATCGACCATTCTGTTTCTGTCAAAGAAGAAAGACAAGGACAAGGACGGTAGCGTATCTGGTGCAATCATCACGGCCAATCTCAAGAAGGCTCGTCTGACGATTGAGAACAAGAAGGTCGAAACTCTGCTTGACTATTCTTACGGACTTGATCCATACTACGGTCTTATTGATTTGGCTGAAAAGTTTGGTATCATGAAGAAGGTAGCAAACAAGTATGAAATGCCAGATGGCTCTAAGGCTTTCGAGTCTGTCATTCAATTAAATCCAGAAAAGTATTTTACAAAGGACATCATGGACAAAATTGATGAAGCATGTAAGAATGAGTTTCTTTATGGTAAGTCCAATGTCACAGATACGGAGGAATCTGAATGATTTTAGGTACAGATTTCCGATTCAGTAATGTCTATAATACGGACACAACTGCTATTCAGTTATTGACAGAAGCATACAAAGATGTTATATTTCGTTTTACGAACGTAGGCATTCGTGAAAATCCAGAAGATGGAAATGCCACTCTTCGGTTCTCTTACGAAATACTTTCATCAGGTAAGTTCAAAGAAGAGTTGCTGCGTAAGGATAAGTATTTCGAACAGCATCTTGGTTTGATATTGAATACTTTAATCATAGACATTGCGGAGTTAGATGGTGCAGATAGAGAAAGTTATATTGAAGAATCTGGTGAAGAACGAATCGTTCACGCGAAGGGTTCTGCCATTTCTCAAGAGTGAATACTTCACGAACGAAGTTGAACGTAACATCTTCAACGAAATTCGTGACTTCACTATCAAGTATAACAATCTACCTACCACAGACGCATTGCTGATTGAAGTTGATTCGCTTCGCGGATTGACAGCAGACCAGGCCAGAGACGCATCTACTCTCATCAAAGACCTCAACGCTGATGAAGTCGATACAAATGCAGACTGGCTTCTTGACAGCACCGAAAAGTTCTGTCAAGAGAAAGCAATCTATAATGCAATCATGCAGTCTATCGAAATCATGAACAACAAGGGTGGCACTCTCACAAAGGGTGCCATCCCTGACCTATTGACACAAGCACTTGCTGTCACTTTTGATCCAAATGTCGGTCATGATTATCTTGAAGACTTTGAAGAACGATTCGAATACTATCATCGTGTCGAACACAAGATTCCTTTTGACCTAGATTTCTTCAACAAGATTACCAAGAATGGTTTCAGTCGTAAGACACTCAACATCTTTTTGGCTGGTACTGGTGTCGGTAAGTCTCTGACTATGTGTCATATTGCAGCCGCTTGTTTGGCTCAAGGCAAGAATGTGTTGTATATCACTCTTGAGTTGGCCGAAGAAGAAGTTGCAAAGCGTATTGACGCAAATCTCATGAACATTACGATTGATGACTTGCTTCAACTTCCTCGTGATTTGTATTTGAAGAAAGCTTCCGTTCTCAAGAACAAGGCACAGGGAAAACTTATCGTCAAGGAATATCCAACCGCAGCGGCCTCTACTCTACATTTCAAGGCATTGCTGAATGAGTTGCACTTGAAGAAGTCGTTCAAGCCAGATATCATCTTTGTTGACTATCTCAATATATGTGCATCTTCACGCATCAAGCCTGGCGGTAATGTAAACAGTTACACATACATCAAGTCTATCGCAGAAGAGTTGCGCGGTCTTGCTGTAGAGTTTGAAGTGCCAGTTGTTTCGGCCACTCAGACAAACAGAACTGGCTTTACAAGTTCAGACGTTGGTCTTGAAGATACTTCCGAATCGTTTGGTCTTCCTGCTACTGCTGACTTTATGGCAGCCTTGATTTCTACCGAGCAACTACAAGAACTAAATCAGATAATGGTAAAGCAGTTGAAGAACCGATATTCTGATCCGACTCAGAACAAGAGATTTGTTATCGGTATCGACAAAGCAAAGATGAAGTTGTATGATGTAGAACAATCCGCTCAGATAGATATTGTTGATAGTGGTCAAGTTCCACAGACAAATAGTTCAAAAGATAAGTTCAAAAGTCTAAAGGTGTGACATGACAAGCGACAAGATAGAACTAAGGCAAAAGTTCAAAGAAGTAAGCACGGATGATCCCAAGGAGATGACCGACGAAGACTTTGAGATTATATGGGCAAAAGAGTGTATGTTATTTTATGGTCGGATATTGACTGGAGAAAAACGACACTATTGTCCTGAGTGGGACTTTATGCCGATAGACGAAACTTGTGAATTTGAATTTGAAGCCTGCAACTGCTATCTGGAGAAAAAGAATGGATAACTACTACGTTCTGCCACTTGAAGTCAATTCCGATTTCATCTGGTGCGTCATGGAAAACAAGACCGAGCAACTGATTAAGGCTTTTGAGTTCGAGGAAGATGCATTAGACTATGCTAATTTTCTGGAATCAGGCGGTGCCTTTGACGGATTCACTCCGACGTTTGTACTACGGGAAGTTGTATTCGCACGGAATGTCAACGCCGACTTCTCCGACTTCATTTCTGCTTAAAACTCGGTAGGAATGGGCTGGAAAAGCGACTGACCAGCGGGTAGTACGGATATATCTGGCTGGATCCACCCGCTCCAGCCCTCTCCTCCTGCGTCTGGACCGACCTCAATAAAATCAATCACTTAGCCGAACGACAAATCAAGCACTTAGCCCATGCTCTGGATGCATAGCAGGTATGCAAAAGGAACCCTTGAAAAACCGACTTGCCATCCCCATCTATAGTGTATGAGACGATCCAACGACTATCAGCCAGACATGCGTTCCGTGCATAGCAGGGTTGCGTTTGCTGCTCTTGATAATCTGATCGACCGACACTATATTATGAGTATGAGAAAGAGAGAGCCGATGACCTTTGATGAAGCCGTTGAGATTGTGAAGAACTATACTGGTTGCGGTAACCTTCTACTCGACGGTCTTGAGCAGATCAAGCATGAAATGCAGCAGGAAGACGCCGATGACTGGCTTAGCCAGCGTGAGAAAGCAGCTTATCGCCTCATCTGCGCCAAAATGCGTCCCCTCTTCTTTGGAGAATAACATGACCCTTGCTGAATACCTTGCCGCCCTCAATGCTGAAAAGCTGGCTTGGATCGCCGAAGATCCAGACAATCGTTGGACGGGTCTCTATGTCGAGGAACTTGATTTCTGGACCGAGATGGGTGTTACCACCGTGCGTGACTTCAAGCGTTACGAAAACGAAACCTTGTTCTGGGAAATGTATAAGGAAGTAGTTGGTTTCCGTCCGCGTCATATCGACGTAAAGTCAATGTCGGATGCTGAACTGGAAGATTATCTGGATTACCTCGGTAAGCAGATGGCAGCCCAGATCGCCGCTGACGCTGAGTGGCAAAAGCAGGAAGAAGAATATCGCCTTGAAGAAGAGGCAAAGCGGGCCGCGTGGCTTGCTGAACAGCCTGAGACCATTGACTATGTGGCTCACAACTATCAGGAAGGTTGGCTCTAATGTTTAAGCGTTTCATTAGTTGGTTCAAGATCCGTTTCATCTTTTCGGACCAGCAACTAATGGATGCCGTCGATATGGTCGACCGTGTTGATCCTAATCTGCTCAATGATGAAAATCTTTGGCAACAAGCCCAGAGTGCGCGGATCTATATCATCAGAGAATTGATCCGTCGCGGTCACTATGAATACATCATATAATAAGGATTTAGGAATGCTTAGATTTCTGCTCGGTATGGTTCTCGGCGCTTCGGCCACGACTGGACTTGGACTCCAGATGGTTATGGGTGCAATCGGTCTCGGTCTTATGGCTTGGGGCTTCTATGTGATGTATATGAACGGAGAGTTAATGAGTGACTAACACCTGCCTGCATTTCGTTGGTTTCAAGGATGAGAGATATCTGGCTGCCGTGCGTTTGTTCGGGCAGCCAGATTTCATTCATCCTGGTTGGGATCTCCGTGCTTTTCGTGAGATTGCACCAGGCGATACGGTTGTGTTTGCAAATGGCGATCATACACAGGCGCCGCGTAATAAGTCTTACAGTGACATAAAGGAACCCAATGTTTAGAGTGCAAAAGGAAGAATATCATACTGGTTTTCAAATGATCTTTGAAAATGGTTGGACGGTATCGGTTCAGTTCGGTCGTGGAAACTATTGTAAGAATCGTTCCATGAAATTTGTTGGACAAGAACCTGTTTACAAATCGCCCGATGCCGAGGTTGCTGCATGGGATGAGAACGGTGTGTGGTATCGGTTTGATGAGGGCGATTCCGTGAAGGGCTGGTGCAAGCCTGACGAGGTCGCCGACTTCATCGCTAAGGTAAAGGCATTCTAATGAAAATCAACATTCGCGGTAAGACTTCGGCCATGTGTAAGGCCGAAATCAAGTTTGCTACAATCTTCTTTGCTCAGTATATCATGAGCAAGAGACTGCTAGAAAATATTCAGGTCGATATCTGCTTTGAGAAACAAGGCAAGTATGCACAGGGTCATTGTTTTTCTTATGATGATGGTCCGCGCCCGCGAATGTTTGAAATCGGTATCAATTCAAAACTGTCCCGATACAAGATGCTGCAATGCCTCGCGCATGAGATTGTCCATATGAAGCAATATGCGAAAGGCGAGTTGCGACACGAACTAATCACAGCCAAGTGGCAGGGCAAGACCTACAAGATTACCAATTCTTTCGAGGACTATCTAAACTGGCCTTGGGAAATTGAAGCGTATGGTCGCGACCGTTCGCTATATCTGCTCTATTCTTGTGTCCTGAAACAGGAAAAGATTAAGTTCAAGCACGGGTATCCTTATATTCGTGGAAAACGTCTGACAAAAAAGATGTTGACATCCTTCAAGACAACTGCTAAGATTTGACCATGATGACAAATGATTGGAAACCGAACGTTGGCGATCTGCTGCATGTCCGTACTGAATATAAGTATGGTTGTCGGCATGACATTCTCATCAAGAGTGGAAGGGTAGTGAAAAGTGAGCGATACGATCCAAAAAATACTTTTCGTCTATACACTGGCAATCCTCAGTATCCCGTTTCTATCATCGCATTGGAACGAGTCACTGGTGTTAAGATTCGCAAAGGTGCAGCATAATGGTTAGGTCATATGAAGTAGATTTTTCTGTAGTTGACAACCGCGTCGGCTTCATGCTATATTGCTTTGAAGAAGATGATTGCATCTGGGAACAGTTTTTCCTGGACAGCGATGATGCACACAAGACTGGTCATCGTTTTCTTGATGGCTGTTACATCAGAGGCTTTCCTGTTGATCAGGTAGCATAAATAAAGTTCAATGGCTCCGTAACTCAACTGGATAGAGTGTCAGACTTCTAATCTGAATGCTGGGGGTTCAAGTCCCTCCGGAGTCGCCAATTAAAGTATAATGGAGAAAGTGAATGTCCGCACCAAAGACTAAATCTGCTTACACCTCAAAGGGTGAGCGTGAAGCAAATCGACAGATTTCTAAGGCCATCAAGCGTGATCGGTCTGCTATTGTAAAGTGGACAATCTTACAGAAGGCTTGGTTGAAGGGTAAGAATCCTTGGTTGTCTGTTCCAAATGAGAACACGGCCGATACTCGCGCACGGTTCGTTCGCGTCCGCGCAGATACATATTGGGGTGATCCTCGCAAGGGATTCATTCACGGGTCAAGCAAGGACTAAAATAAAGCCCCTTTAGCCCAGCGGTAGAGGCAGAGGACTTAAAATCCTTCAAGGGTCAGTTCGAATCTGACAAGGGGCACCAACTCGCGCCTGTAGCATAGCGGTTAATGCTGACGGCTCATAACCGTCCGATCCTCAGTTCGAATCTGAGCGGGCGCACCAAAACAAAGGAAGTAAAATGAAAACGCCAAAGACTAAAGCGAATGATACAGTCAAGGAAGTTCCTCTAAAAATTAAAGAAGAGAAGATTGATCCTGTTGTTGTTGTTTCTGAATATGTGTCAACAGACAAGACACTCAAAGCAGTCATAAAGCAAAATCGTCTAACATCTTTGTATGAGATCGACTTCTACAAAGACAAGAAGATTGTCGCAACGGAATCATATGCGTTCCATACTCGCAGATATCACGAAGATGCTGCTGAGAATTATGTGAACGGCATTAAAAAGCTTTGATATAACGGCGTGGGTGTTGGTACACGGGAGGGCCTTATAATCCCTTTAGCACTAGATGAGTGTTCTTGACTTGGTTCGAATCCAAGCACGCCGACCAAATTTGAGGTAACATGAAACCTACTTATCTTGATTGTCTTATGCACAATCATTATTACAAAGATGACTTTAATTATAAAGAGGGCTGGGGCACACCTAAAGAAGAGTGTGATGAAGGTCTGTTGAACGACATTTGCGATTATTTCTTTCGTAGAATGGAAAGAGAGAATATAGTCAATGGTGCAGAGTCAATAACATGGGGACCAATCATTGAAACCCATAAAGAATATGCTATGGCTCTTATCAATAAAGACATACCAAAAGTTCATAATACATTAAAAAACTTATGTAATTCTCCCTTAACTAGAGGCATCTTTGGTGGAGATTTGTTGTATGAGTTCTATAAGAAGAACAAGCACGACAGAGCAATGTATGTTTTTGGTGTATTCGACAAACTTCTGTCTATATGTGAAGCTAATGGTCTAATTCCATGCTTCAATCCAGAAGACCATGAATATATAAAGATTGCATACCAAAAGCCAGAACATTTTCTAGACTTGCTTGCCAAGCACTACAAGTTTGATATATCTGCTCCGAAATATGCTGGTGGCAATCTTGGAATAAACACAGACTTTGGACTTTATAATCAGCGTGATATGTTTGCATTGTATATCGCATTGAATGTAGTAAACAAATGTCAAGATAAAAACTTGAGAATATGTGAGATTGGTGGAGGTGCAGGACATCTGGCATTCTATTTGCATAGACTAGGATTTAGAAATCTGACTATCGTGGATCTTCCTACAGTATCTACTGTTCAGATGTATTTTCTAGGCACAAACTTGTGTCGATACAATGGAATAAATTTTATGTGTACCGAAGATTTCGATGGCAACTACGACTTGATTATCAATGCCGATAGTTTCATTGAAATGAATAGAGAGTCGGCCAGTCGATATTTGAACCTGATTAAAGAAAACGGCAGACATCTGATTTCACTAAATCAAGAAACTGGACCTCATCAATTTGGTGAAGCAGGATTTAGAGTTTGTGACATAACAGATATGCCAAGAACAACTAGGCATATGTCATGGATTCGTAAGGGTTGGGTCTATGAGGAGTATCTAGGAAATAAAGCGAGAGTGACGGAATAGGTATACGTATCAGTCTCAAAAACTGAGTTTTGTGGGTTCGAGTCCCACCTTTCGCACCAAACAACAAAATGACATATTGGGAAATATACTACGGTAAATGTAAAGAGAAACCGAATGGATCTCCAGAATGTCATGCTTATTGTAAATTATGTAATGGTCTTAATTGGAAACCACTAGGACCAAAAACTTACGAAGAACTGCTAAATTTTCACAGGACACTTGACAAATTGACTTCCTTGTGATATAAATAGAATACAGAGTTAGAAAGAACGGAAATGAAATCGCATTATTGCCCAATTACGAATAATCAATTTGAAGGTCGCCCAGCATGGGCAGACGCGAGGGGTTCTATGCTTTAAGTCTTACGGATAGACTTAGTTTCTTAGAACCCCGAAGCCAAAAGTTTCGGGGTTCTTCTTTTTGAGTTATGCGTCTAGAACATAGCAGTTATGCAAAAATAAAAGTTGACTTCCTGGTTCTGAACTGCTATATTGTGTTTGTAAGTTGATTGAAAGAGTTTCCTAGCTGCGGGATAAGCAGCACCGCTGATTAACATTGTTAAGTTCCTTTTTCCTAGTGATATCAAAAACTAGGCGTACCGAATGACGAGACATCGGTGAGATTACTACGATTCGGCGTAGCCTCACATTCTATTATCACAGACACATGGTGCTGTTCCTTAAGTTGGGTAAGAATGCTTCGGCAAATCGTCATCATGTGTCTTTGATAATAGAATATTGGATAGTAGCTCCAGCGGTAGAGCGCCTCGCTGTTAACGAGGATGTCCTTGGTTCGAATCCAAGCTATCCAGCCAATTCACGGTTCGTTAGAATTAGTGCGATTAAAGTAACGAGTCGGCAGGATGCATACTGTGACCGATCTTCGCCGTGATAATAATTTGCGCCAGTAACTCAGTGGTAGAGTAGCGGTCTCTTAAACCGAATGTCGTGAGTTCGATTCTCACCTGGCACACCAATTAGAATGTAGTGTGGGTAGTAGGGCCAACTGTAAAATGGAAACCCCGATCAGCAACTCGCGTAAAAATACATTACATTCTAACTAAACAAACGGTCTTGTAGTGAATGGATATCACACCTCTCTGTCTAAGAGGAGAAGCGAGTTTGAGCCTCGCCAAGATCGCCATATATAAGAACTGGCAGCAGTCGGTGAAGCAGTATTGTGAAGTGCTGTGGAGAGTGTCAGTTCTTATAAACAAGTATAACGGAGTGTGGCTCAGTCTGGTAGAGCATTCGCTTTGGGAGCGAAGTGTCGTGGGTTCGAATCCTACCACTCCGACCAATTTGACCGATTAGTGTAACGGTAGCACAGGAGAAGTCCGAGACATCGAAAGATGGAGTAGGCGTCAAATGCTCCAGAGCGGTTCAATTCCGCACAGGTCACCAAGTCGCTGGATTACTATAGAGACGGACGGTGCACTCTGTCTCTTGTGCGTACCAGTAGAGGCGCCGCGCACCCCTCTATAAAAACGCGGATGAAATTCAAATGTAGAGCATCGGTTCTAAGAACCGTAGTTGACTATATACTCTAGAAGGAGTATTATAATGGCAGCAACTTTACATAGTCAAACAAGAAGACTTTCGGATGAACAAGTTTTCGTTGAAAATTCACAGTATGCTCGGCATCATATCAAGCGCCGTGTCATAGAACAACAGATGATTCCTTACCGTTGTGCATCTTGTGATAATGACGGTACTCATAATGGTAGACCTCTTGTTTTACAACTTGATCATATGAACGGCGTGAATGATGACAATAGATTAGAGAATCTCCGCTTTCTCTGTCCTAACTGTCATTCACAAGAAGATACATATGCAGCAAAGAATAGAAAGAATGCTGCACGAAAACCTAAAAAATATTGTTAATATCAGTGTAGTGTAGTGGTAACACGTTGATCTCCAAAATCAAAATCCAGGGTTCGAATCCTTGCACTGGTGCCAATAAAATGGGCGTGGTAGAAGTCCACTGTATGGGTTGTTGACCCTAGCCCGTTTAGAAGAACGGTAACAGACCGCGAATCTGTGAGAACATGTGTGTATCGCAAACATACATTAAGTATCCCTATGATAAAAATGCTGGTCTCCGTTAAGAGCGGGCAGCAGGGAGCGTTCTTCTAACTCAATTCAAGAAACGTGCCCTTTACGGTTGAAATAAACTAGGGTGTTACTGAATGATTTTCTCTCTTCGGCCGATTAAAGAGAGACCGTTAAATAAGTAACCGTTTGCCTGACTGCGATAGTGACAGGAGCTATTAATAGGGCCCTTAGTGATAATGGGAGCACATCGCCTTTGCACGGCGAGGGTAAGAGTTCGATTCTCTTAGGGTCCACCAATAATGATCTGACTACGTAGCAGCAGTGCGCGTCATGAATGTCAGACAGTCAGTCGAATAACTGTGAGATTGACATCAAGTTTGATCTGTCACCATCGCACAGGACGCCGTTCGCTTGAGAACGGAATAACGTTACTGTGAATGTGTCGCCAAGTTACAGACGACATTCGAGCCGACCGCGTGAGGCTCAGCAAGTTTTGGGTAGGTAAAGCTAGTGGTTCTAGCAGTGGGTCTGTAAAACCCATCCTTAAAGGGAGTGGATCGTAACCGCACCTGCCCACCAAATTACCCGTCTTTCTAGATAAGACAGGGGAGACCTAATAGGCCCAACATGAGGGAAAGCCTATGAATACAGGATTGCTGACTCTGTTCGCGAAAGGGCTTAACCTGTAAGGTGTAACGAATATAGTAACCGCCGTAGGCCGTGGCGGTATATAAATCCGAGACTATATGTCTGTCGGGGTTGACCGTCCTTTCAGTGGGACCAGCGAAACGGTTCACAATTCAATGCCCATTAGCTCAATGGTAGAGCGCTCGACCGATAATCGAGTTACAGTAGTTCGATTCTACTATGGGCAACCAATTGCCATAAGCTAGGCGCCATAGCGAACTGGCAGTAAACAGGCTACACCCTTTCCCTCGCGCGGGGTGTCCGCATAAGCGTTTGCGTGGTTAGTCTGGGGTAAGAGTCCCAAGCTTGGAGGGATGAATTTATTTCTAGCATAGCCTGGGGCGGTAGGTGCACACTACCAAAGTACTTGTATTTTGATAGTGACTACCAAAGTACGGTTCAAATCCGTCGCTAGAAGCCAGTTTATTGGGAGATCGTCTAACGGCAGGACGTTGGATTTTGATTCCAACTATCTAGGTTCGAATCCTAGTCTCCCAGCCAATTGAACCCTTAACTCAGTGGTAGAGTAGCGGGCTTTTAATCCGTCTGTCCTGGGTTCGAATCCCAGAGGGTTCTCCATGGAGCATTCGACTATCGGTTAGGTCACATCCCTTTCAAGGATGAGAGACGGGTTCGACTCCCGTATGCTCTACATTGAAGTCCTCAGGATACTATATAGTATGTAAACCCTATTGTATCCTGAGGCTTCCTAATGTTCTATACTATCTACAAAACAACAAATCTGGTAAACGGTAAGTTCTATATCGGTAAACATAAGACCAAAGACTTGGATGATGGATACATGGGATCAGGCAAAATACTGAAACATGCCATCTCCAAGTATGGTCTTGATAACTTTCATAAAGAGATTCTTCATATATGTAAAGATGAAGCTCATATGGATTTGTTAGAAAGTATTCTTGTAGTTCCTGATGTTGAAACAAACTATAATCTATGTGAAGGTGGCAAAGGTGGTTGGAGTTTCATAAACGCACAGCCAGAGATTCGTCAAAAGAGACGGGAGCATGGCAAATCGCGTCCTCTAGAACACTTCAAACGAATGGGTAAAGCTAATGCCGAAAACACATCTCGTAGGATGAAATCTCTTCATGCCGAAGGTAAAATTCGATATGATACTTGGAAAGGCAAAAAACATACCGACGAACAAAAACAAAAGCTTTCTGCCATCATGAAAGAAAAGCAGAAAGGATCTAAAAACTCTCAATATGGAACATGTTGGATTACAAATGACCGAGAAAACAAAAAGATCAAACGCCAAGACCTCAATGCGTGGATCGAACAAGGATACAGACAAGGTCGTGTCTAATCCATTTACCATCACATCACTATCAGAAGTTGGCGCTAAGTCTATTAAGCGACTCTATGAGAAGATGGGTTATAAACATGTATCTATAAAATACGATAACAAGAAAGAAGTATATACTAATACATTCAAGTAATATTGCGGGTTAGAGAAGCGGTCATCTCGCTTGGCTCATACCCAGGAAATCGTCAGTTCGAATCTGGCACCCGCTACGCTGCATTAGTTTAATGGTAAAACATCGGTTTGTGGAGCCGATTACAGTGGTTCGATTCCACTATGCAGTACCATTGCCCTTTCGTCTAACGGCAGGACTCTGGCCTCTGACTCCAGCAATTGTGGTTCGAATCCACGAAGGGCAGCCAATTAGGAGAAAACATTATGAACAAGATTATTGGATTTACATGTTCTACGTTTGATTTGTTTCATGCTGGTCATGTTGCGATGCTAGAAGAAGCAAAGCAGCAATGTGATTGGTTAATTGTTGGACTACAAGTGGATCCTACAATTGATAGACCAGAGAAAAACAAGCCAGTTCAAAGTTTGATTGAAAGGCAATTGCAAGTAAGAGCCTGCAAGTTTGTTGATGAGATTATTGTATATTCTACAGAAGCAGAATTGCTTGATATCCTAAACATGCTGCCTATAGATGTTCGCATACTTGGTGAAGAGTATAGAGGCAAGACATTCACAGGATATAAAATCTCAAAGATGAAATACCATTTTAACAAGCGCGAACACAGTTTTAGTTCATCAGAGTTAAGAAGAAGAATTGCTGTTGAACATTTTAAAATAAATCCGGAGACGTAGCAAAACGGTTAATGTACGGGACTGCAAATCCTTGAGGTGCCAGTTCGAATCTGGCCGTCTCCTCCAAAGCACTCGTAGCGCAACTGAATAGAGCATCGGTCTACGAAACCGAAGGTTGGTGGTTTGAGTCCATCCGAGTGCGCCAACTATATACTAAAAGTGGAGGGCGTAACCACTATAAGAAATTGGAAGGTTGGTAGAGTGGTCTATTGCACTCGCCTTGAAAGCGAGAGGTCCGAAAGGATCCGTGGGTTCGAATCCTACACCTTCCGCCACTCAAAAGGAAAACGTTATGATTAGAAAGCAACTAAACATCGAAGAAGTCAAGGCATTCATCAATGCACAAACACCTGAAACAAAGGTGTATCTAGGCGGCGACTCTGAACGTTTCCAGATTGACGGTGTTTGGTATGCAGACTACATCAACGTTGTTGTTGTCCATAAGAATGGAAAGAACGGTTGTAAGGTGTTTGGTGGAATTGTTCGTGAAAGGGACTATGATCAGCAAAAGGATCGTCCACGTATGCGTCTTATGAATGAAGTCATGAAGACCGCTTCCCTTTATATGGAATTGCATGATGTATTGGAAGACCGTGAGGTTGAAATTCATCTTGACATTAACCCAAATAAAGAGTATGGTAGTTCTTGTGTGATCAACGAAGCAGTTGGATATATTCGCGGTATGTGTAACATTGTACCACTTGTAAAGCCAAATGCATGGGCAGCATCTTACTGTGCTGACCGTTACAAGGATGCAATTCAACATTTGCCTAAGGAAGATAAGGTAGCATGAAGAAGATTTTCGTTATGATGGCGGCTCTGGTTGCAATGACTGGAGTTGCTAAAGCCGAAGATGTAATCATCACGGTCGATGTCTCGGATCAAATCATGTTAGTAGAAACACCAACGGACTATTATGAGTGGAATGTTTCTACTGGGCGAAAGGGATACAATACTCCTCGCGGTGTATTTCAGCCGTATCATATGACCAAGATGCACTATTCTCGCAAGTATGATAATGCGCCGATGCCAAACTCTATCTTCTTCCTTGACGGATATGCAATACATGCAACGGATGCAATAAACAACTTAGGGCGCCCAGCATCTCACGGCTGCATCCGTCTGCACCCGCAGAATGCAAAGTGGCTATATAGAATTGTCAGCGAGTACGGTAAGGAAAACACGACGATTATTATACAGAATTAGGACAGATGGCCGAGCGGCCGAAGGCACCTCACTGCTAACGAGGCATACCCTAATAAGGTATCGTGGGTTCAAATCCCACTCTGTCCGCCAATATAGGAGAAACAAATGAGTAAAGACTGTGGTTGCGGTCGTAGTCCAGATGGCAAGTGTTGCGGTTGGCATAACTTGACAAATGAACAATATGATGCTAAGAAGAAAGAATATGAAAATAAGCAATTGAACGAATCAGCACCTCAATTGTTGAAAGGTTGAAATGGAAAAAACTACTTACTGTTTTGATGTTGATGGTACACTGACTCCTAGTCGTTCTCTAATGGACGAAGAGTTTCGCAAAGAATTTGTTGAGTTTGCAAATAAGCATGATGTATGTCTTGTTACAGGCTCAGATTATCCAAAGACATTAGAACAAGTAGGTCAAGAAGTTATTGATTCGTGTTCGTTTATATTCAATTGCTGCGGCAATGAAGTTCGTTCAAAAGACAAAGTTAGATATCAGTCTACGTGGAAAGCGGGCGGTATCTTGTTCATGACTTTGGAATATGAAAAGCGCAAGAGTGGCTTTAACATTCGTACTGGCAAACATTCTGAGATGAGAACAGGAATGGTCAATTTCTCAGTCGTTGGTCGTAATGCAGACAAAGCACAAAGAGCCTTGTATGTCGAATGGGACAATGCAACAAATGAACGAGTGCAAATTGCGGAACGTATCAGAAAACTATTTCCTGAACTAGATTGTACTATTGCTGGTGAGACTGGACTTGATATCTATCCAAAAGGAAAAGATAAGTCTCAAGTGAAGGATTGGATAGAAAACAAACTGGTATTTTTTGGCGACAAATGCGAGAAAGGCGGAAACGATTATCCTCTTGCAAAAGTGGCCGATGTAGTGTATAATGTAAAAAATTGGGAAGAGACAAGAAAAATTCTGGCTGCCTTGGTATAGCTGGTGCGTACATACGCCTGAAGAGCGTGGGGACTCTGTTCGATTCAGAGAGGCAGCACCATTAATGCGTCTTGGGAGGTGTTGGCAATCTCATCGGTCTCATAAGCCGAACAACCCAGTTCGAAACTTGGAAGACGCACCAATCGCGGGTATAGCACAGGGGTAGTGCGTCTGCTTGCCAAGCAGAAGGTCATGGGTTCGATCCCCATTGCCCGCTCCAATTTATAAATAATGAAAGACCAATCACGGTCTAATGAGGTAATAACATGCTAAACACAATTGTAGTTCTTATTCTAGTTGCAGCCGTTCTTTGGGTAGGCTGGGAACTTTGGCAGAATGGTTGGGATGTAAAGAAGGCAATCGGCGCCGTTGTGGCCGCTGGTGCTGCATGGTGGGTTTGGGCTCACGATGCTGTGACTTCACTTACGTCAGGACTTTGACATAAAGGCGCTGATCCGTCGCTTCTAATAACGGATCAATAATTCAGCCGATTAGTTCACTGGTAGAACACCTCGTTTACACCGAGGGTGTAGGGAGTTCGAATCTCTCATCGGCTACCATTAACGCTAGTCCAGAAAACTAGCGTATTATAAATACTCCATAAGGAGTATAAAATGGCAAAAGCATATAATCCAGTAAATAGATTTGGTCCTAGGAAATCAAACGACGAGATATTTGTTATCGATAGCACATATGCTAGACATAATCTTAAGCGTAGACTTTTGCAAGAAAACCTGCTACCATATAAATGTTCGTCGTGTGGAATAGGCAATGTGTGGAATAACAAAGAACTAGTTCTTCAGTTAGATCATATAAATGGTAAGAATAACGATAATAGACTTGAAAACTTACGATTCATTTGTCCGAATTGTCACACACAAACGGAAACATTTAGTTGTAAGAAAAAAAGATAAGCGGATATGGCGAAATGGCAGACGCACCAGTCTTAGGAACTGGCGGAGTAATCCATGGGGGTTCAAGTCCCTCTATCCGCACCAACTATGCCTCTATAGTATAAAGGTAGTACACGGCTTTGGTAAAGCCGAGACACAGGATCGATACCTGTTAGAGGCACCAGATAAATAATCAAATGCTGGCTTGGCTGAACGGCTGAAGGCAACGGTTTTGTAATCCGTCGGAGTAATCCCATTGCAGGTTCGAATCCTGTGGCCAGCACCATTTCTTGTGAGCAAACTATGATATATGATGGAATATTTTTTGTTAATCATGCACTGAAAGTCAATCAACTTTCAGTATATAATGAAGAAGAGCGTTTCAATCAGACTATCGAAACAATCGATTCTATTAACAAGTATTGCCCGAACAATCAAGTATTCATTTTCGATTCTTCTCCAGAACGTCCCAATGTAGAATACTTCCAGGAACTTAGCGATAGAGGCGTAATTGTCTTTTACACTGGTGATGAATCAGATGTTAAGAGATTTTCTCAGTTGGGCCAGCGAAGCATCGCAGAATGCATCACGTTTCTGTATTTCCTCAACTGGTTTCAAAAGCAAGACTTCAAATCAAAACGCATCTATAAACTCTCTGGTCGTTACAGACTGAACGACAACTTTATTGTTGATAGAGAAGATTTCAAAGATGCTTTTGTATTTGCAACGGCTCTTGATTCGTGGATGCCTAAGCACAGACAAGATAGTATTGGAGCGCATAAACTATTCCGTCTTCGTTGCTGGCACATGGACTACACTCTGCTTGACACCTTTCAACTAAATCTTTCCAAAATACTTCAAGACTGTGCTACACACGGAATAGATGTTGAGCATTCTTACTATAAAAACTTGCATACATATAAGACGATTGAACTTGACAAAATTGGTGTATGTGGTAATATAGCACCAAGTGGAGATTACATTGATGAGTAAAACGGTATTGATTACAGGCGGTGCAGGCTTTATTGCACATCATGTTGTGGACTTGTTTCTGCAAAAGACAGATTGGAATATCATCACGCTAGACAGGCTTGATTATTCTGGCAATCTTAATCGACTACATGAAGTTATTGATCCATATCCCTACGAAATACAAAAGCGCGTTCGGACAGTCTTTCATGATTTGAAGGCTGAACTGAATCCTCTTGTGCAAAACTTTATTGGCAAGGTAGATATCATTCTACACTTGGCCGCAGCATCACACGTAGATAGGTCAATCACACATCCTCTTGAGTTCATCACAGATAACATCATGGGCACGGCCAATCTGCTGGAATATGCCCGCAAGTTGGATCATCTAGAAATGTTTCTGTATTTCAGCACCGATGAAATCTTTGGTGTTGCGCCTCCTGGTGTCGCTTACAAGGAACGTGATCGCTATAACTCGACCAATCCATATTCAGCATCAAAGGCTGGTGCAGAAGAACTGTGTGTTGCCTATGAAAACACATACAAGATGCCTATGATGATCACTCACACTATGAATGTGTTTGGTGAACGTCAGACACCAGAAAAGTTTATTCCACTTTGCATCAAAAAGGTCTTGCATGACGAGACTGTGACCATTCATGCTGATGCAACAAAGACAAAGGCAGGTTCGCGCTTCTACGTACATGCGCGTGATGTGGCTGATGCTCTGCTGTTCCTTTTGCAGAACAATCCTCAGCTTAAACCTGATTATGGTCTAGCAAAGTGTCGCAAGTTTAATATCGTTGGCAAAGAAGAAGTAGACAATCTATCTCTCGCTAAGATGATTGCATCTGCTCAAGGTAAGGAACTAAAATATGAAATGGTTGACTTCCATACATCCAGACCAGGGCATGATTTACGTTATGCTTTATCCGGTGATCTTATGCGTTCTCTCGGCTGGGAACCTCGCGTGGCTCTTAGTGATAGAATTAAAGAAGTTTCTGATTGGTATGTAAATAACACCAAGTGGTTAGGAATGTAAGATGGAAAACTGTGTAGAAATCAAAGAATGTATTGCTTGTGGTGGCACACATCTAGAACCTTTACTCGACTTAGGTGTTCAACCACTGGCTAACTCGTTTCTAAAGAGTCCGACAGATTCAGAAGACAAGTTTCCTCTTGCGACAAACTATTGCTCATATTGTTATCATGTACAGTTGACACACAAGGTCAATCCTGACTTGCTGTTCAAGAACTATCTGTATGTGTCTGGTACGGCTAAGACTCAGTTAGATTACTTTGATTGGTTCGCTAAGTTTGTTATAGAAAATCATAAAGCCGAACGAGTATTAGACATTGGCTGTAATGATGGTTCACAACTTGATGCATTTAAGAGATATGGCGTATTGACTTTCGGCGTTGATCCCGCAACCAATCTTCATGTAATTAGTTCGCGCAATCATCATGTTCATTGTGGTTACTTCGATAAGAATTATCCAACAACTGATTTTGGTGCTGTAATCTGTCAGAATGCATTTGCTCATAACTATAATCAACTAGAGTTTCTAGAGAATATGGGAAAAGTTGTATCGCGTGATGGTTATATCTACATCACAGTTTCTCAGGCCGATATGATTGTAAATATGGAGTTTGACACAATATATCATGAACATCTTTCTTTCTATAACATTCGCTCAATGAATGAACTGTGTAAGAGGGCAAGGTTGAACTTGATTGATGTTGTAAGACATCCAATTCACGGCACAAGTTATATCTTTATCATCTCAAAAACTAAAGCAAGACCTTCTTACATTCAACTTCTTATGGAAGAAGAAAAACTTAAAGGTCTGTATGATGAACATGTCTACAAAGAGTATGTCGAGAACAGCAAGGAAGTCATTAGTGAGTTTGCTTCTCATATTGAGGCCCTTCGTAAGACAATGAAGGTTATTGGCTATGGCGCACCAGCAAAAGGTAATACTCTGCTAAATGCTTCTAAGATTGAACTCGACTATATCGTTGATGATAATCCTATGAAGCAGGGACTCTACACACCAGGTATGCACATTCCTGTATATGGTTCAGAAGTCTTACAGAAAGAAAATCAAGACGTTGCATTTGTTCCTCTTGCATGGAATTTCTATGATGAAATACACAAGAAGATTAAAACACTCAGACCTGATAACAAGGACATGTTTCTAAGATATTTCCCATTTGTATATTGCGAGGGACTAAATAATGAATACGATTGAAAAACTTTTTGATGAAACCGAAAAGCCATCTACAAAGTGGTCTGGATACTTTGATGTATATGAAAAGCATCTTGGCAAGTTTGTAGGCAAAGCACCAAAGATTTTGGAGATTGGTGTTCTTGGCGGCGGTTCAATAGAATTATGGCTGAAATACTTCGGAGAAGGAACTAAAGTCATAGGCGTAGACATTGATCCAAGATGTCTACAATACAAATATGATGGTGATGCGACTGTTGTTATGGGAGATCAAGGTTCGATTGAGTTCTGGGAAAGTTTAATGTCAGAACATAACGACTTTGATATCGTCATTGATGATGGTAGCCATGTCATGCACCATCAAATCATTACACTTCAACAAACATTTCCGCATTTACGGGAGGGCGGAGTTTATATTTGCGAAGACACACATACGAGTTACTGGCCGAAATGGGGTGGAGAGTTTAGAAAAGATTCGTCTTTTCTTTCTTACTCACAGACTATAACTGACGTTGTGAATCAACAGCATTTTCAAAACAGGATTGATGAAACTGTGCTAAAGACATTTCATAATCTGTACTCCGTTTCGTTCTATAACAGTATGGTTGTCTTAGAAAAGGAGGCACTCAAGCCTTTCGTGATTAAGGATAATTCCAAAATCACGTTCAAAATAGGATAAGGAACCATATATGAAATCATTAGTAACTTTATTGGCTGGATTGATGTTATTCATCAGCCCAGTCGAAGCAAGTATTGCTTCATGGTACGACTGTGCAACACCTGGACAGTGCAGTAAGAGTAAAAGAACCGCCAATGGCGAGAAGTTTAACCCCAATGCGCTGACAGCAGCACACAGAACATTACCATTCGGCACAAAAGTTCGTGTCACATATAAAGGTAAATCTGTTATCGTTAGAATCAATGACCGCGGTCCGTTTATTAAGGGCCGTACGATTGATTTATCAAGAGCCGCAGCCCGCGCAATAGGTTGTCATGGCGTTTGTAAAGTGGAGATTAAGGTGGTAGGATAATAAATAGTCGTATCACTTATGGGAGACTAAAATGGAAGAACTTCATAACGCACTAAAGATTGTTCTGGCCGATACATTTACCATGTATCTAAAGACACACTCTTTTCACTGGAACGTAATTGGACCTAATTTTCCTCAGTATCACGACTTCTTCGGTGATCTATACGGAGAATTACATGGTGCAGTGGATCCTATTGCGGAACAGATTCGCGCTGTGAACTCTTTCGCTCCCAGTTCACTAGACAGAATCAAGGAACTTACAAGAATTGAGGAATCTGATACCATTCCGACAGCAGAAAGAATGTTTCAACTTCTAATCAATGATAACAATATCATCCTTGATGCACTCAAACAAGCATACGATCTTGCAGATAAAGAAGGCGAACTTGGTCTTGCCAACTTCCTACAAGACCGTATGGATATTCACAAGAAGCACGGTTGGATGCTTCGTGCTACAGCAGGTATGAAGTCCTAAACTCTAGGCAATATGCCTTCTGAGATAGGCATCCATCCTTTACTCTCACTATGAGGCCATACAATCCATTTGTATGGCTTCTTTTTTGTTTCAAACTCTCTCCAGATATTATGAAACTCGCTAGTATTCTCTATATCGTTAATAAGTCTTTCAATTTCATGTTTATCTGCATCTTGTCTATAGAGTTCGTTATCGTCTTCATCCTTAAAAGCGATAACCCAGAAATCATAGTCTGTTTCAGGAACAGAACCTTTCCATAAATCTATACAATGTCTAAAGACATTCTTGAAGGACTTTTCATATGCATTTGCATTTCTGTATAGAGGATTGGGAGGATCAAACTTTTCTAAGGTATACTTTTGAACCGCACGGTCAGAAAATCTGATTCCAGAATACTCAACATAGTCGTTCAGAGTTCTGGCATTTCCAAAACCATATTTGCCAAAATCATAATCTGCAAAGTCATCGTCAACACCAAGTAGTTGCTTAACTCTCTTTAGAGACTTATTGTTAAGGTCTATCCACTTCT